>Ga0210040_10005966_pt1 | contig 15340 bp, 14 predicted proteins | sample CryGeyCG12114_NA_FD_185462 | JGI IMG/M metagenome (GOLD analysis project Ga0210040, IMG submission 185462) | Groundwater microbial communities from aquifer - Crystal Geyser CG19_WC_8/21/14_NA (SPAdes) (version 2) | ecosystem: Environmental > Aquatic > Deep subsurface > Groundwater | place: USA... | reverse complement strand
ACTTTATTTTCGTTACACCTTGTGAAATTAATTTGGTGGCATTTTGTGCTTGATTCGTCAAGTTTTCATAGGGAACAAAATTAAATTGAATGTTGTCAGTATGTTTAAAAAATACAATTGATTACTTAGGAGTAGTTAATTCCACATTTAAGGGCAAACATTTTGTCCTCAATTGAAAGGAAACTCGCGTAGGCAGATATTTTAAGGTGAAACTACGAAAAATGATAACACTGTGAAGAGCATAGTACAGGAAAGGAAAAGTATAGTAGCAGCAGCTGCTTCATAAGTTCATCTGGTATGCATGTAAAGTAGGTAAACTGTCGTCCTCACGAGCTAAACTTGCAATGTATGTAAAAATTATGAAACTTTTTTATGGCTATTTAGCTGCCCAAAAATGCTTCAAATAGCTGGCTTATGCAGACATGTGGATTGTAGCGTCGGTATACGCGCTGTGTGTGTACATTTTATGCTGCATGATATGATGACGGGATGAGTGTTATTCCAAGTTTCCAACATATGATATTTTTAGCGAAATATATCCGGCCCGAGTAGTGGGAGCAGTTGCATGCATACATAAATGCAGAGAGTAAGTCGGGTTTTTCATTAAACCAATTTGCGGAATTCACCATGTTTGACGACTCACCGCAGATTACGTACGCGTACAATGCATTTTTAGTCCAGTTTTCATAGAATGTACTTATTTAGGTACATACATGCATGAAGTATTTTTAAAAAATGCAGGTAATACGACAGAATTATTGCATACTATATTACCCCACATATGATACGTTTATGTCAGCAGCAGAGTTTTTCCAAGATAAACCGGATGGATAGTACGATAGAATGGGTTCATTTTGTTGGAAACTTCAAATTTTGCCAATTCTCACATATTACCTGTAACAATGTGCTTATTTTCAAAGGATATATAGGGTCAATAAAATTTGCAAATTCATAGAAATATTTCCTTAATATTCATAAAACCGTAAAAACATTGTCGAAAAGGAAATCCCACTATTTCTGTTTCACTGTGACAAACTTATGCTTCACTCACAATGGGATGCATGATGCATCCAACAGCGCAGTACATGACAAAGGATATACATTTCCCTTGTTATTTACAGTGGTGTGGTGAAAGAACACGGGTGTCATATGTCACATTGTCCCATTCCCATTTATTTATTTGCACATGTTGGGCATCCAATGGAGCACAGGAATGTAAGCGTCAGTAATGATGATGGGAATAATCAAACAGATTGATTTCAGGGATATGGCTGCACTATAGAAATACAAACAGGGATTCACTGTGAAAATAAAACGATCCTTGGAGAAACATAAATTCCCGTTAAGGTTAAATTTAGGAATGTGAATCTCATTATTACATGGAAGATGGGATACTTTATATGAAACCAAAACCACAATGACAGTTGTTACGTAAATTGAAGGAATAGAAATACCGTTAGCGATTCGTAAAGAATATATACGAAATATCAAAATATTATGTTCATCCCTTTTTTCATAAATTTTGCTGTCTTTTATAGATTTACATTATCAGAAAATTGTACCCTTGAGAAAAAGCATATGTATGTCATCATTCTAGATAATATCGTTTTAGCTTGCATGGATTTTATAAGAAAATGAAAAGTTTGGATCTATTGCGAAGGTTAGCATGAAAACCCTTCAGCATAGAACATTCTGCATGCTGGTGGAATCTAGAAAACTGGTCCATTTGATAAGAATGTCGAAAAAAGACGACAGAACACATTATCTAGATTAAACTGAGCCTGTAAATCTTGGAAAAGACTTTAGAGATATGTATATACGGGTTTTCAAAGAGGATTCACAAATTGAAGCTAGTACAGACGACAAGAAAAGAAACACTTGTCTATTTTTCTAGTCGACTATTTCATTATCCCTTCGTTGATTTTTTTGAACAGGACACTCAAGACCGTTTGAATGCGGAAGAAGAGGCTCGAAATCAATTGTCCCAACAAAAGAGAAAGTTGGAGCAGGAGATGAATGGGTTAAGAAAAGAATTGGAAGATCTCGAGCTTTCTGTGAGCAAATCAGAAGGGGACAAAAATACAAAGGAGCATCAAATTCGGTGCCTCAACGACGAAATCGCACATCAGGATGAACTCATTAATAAGCTCAACAAAGAAAAGAAACATATGCAAGAAGTGAATCAGAAGTCTGCGGAAGATATGCAAGTAAGTATAGAGAAGTTACCTATGCAAATCAACTTGGTTTTTTACAGTCATCAATCTCACCTGACTTGAATGGATGGAAAATGGCACCCCAGAGAGAGTGCAAATATTCTTAAATCTGTAGAATTCATTATCTTCACCTTTTCTGCTTATCAAAGTCCTCTATACCTTAAATCAAACGCCAAACCCCATTGTACACAAAACCGAATGAGATATTTTATCCTAACTCACTACCTTATGTGCAAAAACTTTCCATTTCCTAGCCCAGCAAAATTTATAGGGTACAAAATACGTGATCTCTGATCCGCATACAAACTCAATGGACCACTTTTCCCTCCTATTTAAGTATACGCTGTGCTGTAGTACATGAATTTCAAATGGTGAAATACTGCCTTGCTTTTTCAGGCTGCAGAAGATAAAGTCAACCATTTGAACAAAGTGAAAGCCAAATTGGAGCAAACTCTGGATGAGCTGGAAGATTCTTTAGAGCGAGAAAAGAAACTTCGTGCAGATATTGAAAAAAATAAGCGTAAAATCGAAGGAGACCTGAAACTCACACAGGAGGCCGTATCTGACCTCGAACGGAATAAGAAAGAGTTGGAGCAGACTATTGGGAGAAAGGACAAAGAGATGACTTCTCTTACGGCTAAACTTGAGGATGAGCAGTCCCTTGTGTCAAAATTACAGAAGCAAATTAAAGAGCTCCAGGTAACAGCGGTTTCTGTCCCTAAAATCATATAAAAAACTTGGATGAAAATTGGATTACCACTTTCTTGCTCCGTCTTGTTTGCATTTCATATTACCCTAGGTTCATAGTCCTCATGATTAACTTTGCCTGCATTTTTATTTTCCCAACCAATTTTTTCATAAAATCTGAACAGCTCAATTTTTTTCCTAGGTATTAACTACAAACTAACTAACAAACTATGCAGGGAAAAATTTTCTCTAGTTTTTTTCTATTTTATTGCACCCATTTCCTTCGTGGCTGTGCCACAATAAGTATAGTAGTACACGTGGGATAGCAAAATAGTGTTAGATGATCCACAAAGCCTCCGCAAATCTAATTTACTACTCAACTCACTCGTTGATAATGCGTGTAAGAAAGCTAAGCATGTCCCTTGCAAAACACACCTACGTTCACTTTAAATAGTGGCAAGCATGAAGTTTATATTGTACACATTGGAAATTCCAGGGCCGTATCGAAGAGTTGGAAGAAGAACTGGAAGCAGAGCGACAGGCACGAGCGAAGGCAGAAAAGCAACGATCCGACCTAGCACGTGAGTTGGATGAATTAAGCGAACGACTTGAAGAAGCTGGCGGAGCGACAGCAGCTCAAATTGAACTGAACAAAAAAAGGGAAGCCGAGCTGTCTAAATTGCGTCGAGATATTGAGGAGGCTAATATTCAACATGAAGGGTCTATGGCCAACATTCGTAAGAAACACACAGATGCAGTCAATGAAATGTCCGAGCAGATTGACACATTGGGGAAAATGAAAGCAAAAGCCGAGCGAGACCGGACTCAAATGACTTCAGAGTTGAATGACATTCGAGCAGCAATAGATCATGTGACAAATGAGAAAGCTGGACATGAAAAAATGAACAAAAGTTTGCAGCAGACTTTGTCAGACTTGCAAAGTAAGAATGAGGAGGCTACAAGGACAATGGCAGATTTGGAGAATAGTAAAAAGAAGTTGGCTGTGGAGAATAGTGATTTAGCGAGACAATTGGAAGATACGGATAGTCAAGTAGCTCAATTGAACAAGGTGAAGATATCTTTAGCCACTCAATTGGAGGAGACCAAGAGAATTGCTGATGAGGAGAGTAGGGAAAGGTCAGTTTTGATGGGAAAATTCAGAAACTTGGAGCATGATTTGGATGGATTGAGGGAACAGCTGGATGAGGAGGCTCAAGGAAAGGCGGATTTACAAAGACAGCTTTCGAAAGCTAATGCTGAAGCTACCTTGTGGCGTGCTAAGTACGAGTCTGAAGGTGCTAAGGCGGAAGAACTTGAAGAATCTAAGTAAGCCTATTTTTTAGCTGCCTGACATGATCAATAAAGTACACATGCTTCACATTGGCGGCACGTAATTTCAATATGCCCCAGTTTCTACAATTTCCGTTTTCTACTGTCACAAAAAAATGTACAGGTTGTAGGATATGATGATAATCAAATAAAGTGAATGCTGTGTGTATTGTAAGATTGGAACTATTTATACGAGTGCAGAGGGCTTATTAGAAAAAACTACTAGAATCTATTTTTATATGTATTCAAGTTTATGCGGAAACATCTTGTCAGTTTCACGAATATGGGTTACCGCAAAAAAACAATAGATTAATTGTAATTTCTCATTAAAAAATACCTCAAAAAATTTGTATACTCATACTTTTTATAATTCTTTGGTCCTTGAGAATCTAAGAAACTGTTGGGTAGCTAAAAATAATCCTGAGTGTACTTACAGTGATCGGAATTGAGTAACAGAATAATCCTACATACACATGCTGCTCCTTGATAAAGGATACAGCTGTTATTCGAAATGGAATAAACTAAAAATTATGAAATCCAATCAATACAGTAATTACACCGTAATAGACAAAGAATCTGCTAGCTAAACCTATCTAAAACTTGTCCTTTTCTATAGACGCAAGTTGCAAGCTCGACTCGCGGAAGCAGAAGAAACCATCGAGTCCTTAAACCAGAAAGTCATAGCATTGGAGAAAATCAAGCAAAAGTTGGCTACAGAACTGGAAGATTTACAACTGGAAGTGGAAAGAGCCCAATCCTACGCCAACCAATTAGAGAAAAAACAAAAGTACTTTGACAAAGTGGTGGCCGAATGGAAGCAAAAAGTGGACGACTTATCAGGGGAATTGGATACTTCTCAAAAAGAATGTCGCAACTACTCAACAGAACTTTTCCGTCTTAAAGGTCTCTACGAAGAAAGTCAAGAACAACTGGATGGAGTTCGGCGTGAGAATAAGAATCTGGCTGAAGAAATTAAAGACTTGATGGACCAAATTGGGGAAGGTGGTAGAACCCTTCACGAACTGGAGAAGGCGAGAAAACGTCTAGAAAGCGAAAAAGAGGAGCTCCAAGCGGCACTGGAAGAGGCAGAATCTGCTTTAGAACAGGAAGAAAGTAAATTGTTGAGAGGACAACTTGAACTAACTCAAGTGCATCAAGAGATTGAAAGGAGGATTCAAGAGAAAGAAGAAGAATTTGAGAATACCAAGCGCAATCATCAACGAGCATTGGAATCCATGCAGGCCAGTTTGGAGGCAGAAGCTAAGGGGAAGGCTGAGGCTTTGAGAATGAAAAAGAAGTTGGAAGCAGATATTAACGAATTGGAAGTGGCATTGGATCATTCCAACAAGGCTAATGCTGAAGCTCAAAAAACTATTAAACGTTACCAGCAGCAGTTGAAGGAGTTGCAACAGCAATTAGAAGAGGAGCAGAGAGCTCGGGATGAGACGAGGGAAGCACTTGCTAATGCTGAACGACGGGCCAATGCATTAGCTAATGAGTTGGAGGAGTCTCGCACATTGCTGGAACAAGCGGATCGGGCCAGAAGGGCTGCTGAACAGGAACTCTCTGAAGCATCTGAGCAACTCAATGAGCTCAGTGCACAAGCTCTATCTGTCGGCACTGCAAAGCGAAAGTTAGAGTCTGAGCTACAGACGCTTCATGTAAGTTTTCGTGTTTGCATTTGTACTGCATGGAAGATAGCATTCATTGATTCATTCAAAGATTATAAAATGTTCACTGGTCAGTAGTAGCATGCAATAAATCATTGTATTGTATACCTTATATATACATGGCATGAATTGTTAGGCGGATTTGGAAGAAATCTTGAATGAGGCACGTAACTCAGAAGAGAAAGCAAAGAAAGCAATGATGGATGCGGCGCGTTTGGCTGATGAATTGAGAGCAGAACAAGAGCATGCACAAAACCAAGAAAAGGCTCGAAAAGCCATGGAAGCACAAATGAAAGATTTGCAGATCCGATTGGAAGAAGCGGAAGCAAATGCTTTGAAAGGTGGAAGAAAAATGATTGCTAAATTAGAGGATCGTATTCGCGCTTTGGAACATGAATTGGATACGGAACAGAGACGTCATGCGGATGCACAGAAGAATATGCGTAAATGTGAACGCCGCGTGAAGGAGTTGGCTTTCCAGGCTGAAGAAGACCATAAAAACTACGAGAGAATGCAAGATTTGGTGGAGAAATTGCAACAGAAGATTAAAACGTATAAGAGACAGATTGAAGAGGCTGTAAGTTGATTTTAGTTTAGTTAGTTGCTTAAAAATATTAGATTTCCGGAGCGAATCACGCTTCGCATACTCCCTATTCGTTTGATTCTATTGTGATTTTGTGATCCTGTAGGAGGAAATTGCTGCTCTCAATCTTGCCAAGTTCCGGAAAGCTCAGCAAGAGTTGGAGGAGGCGGAAGAACGATGCGACGTTGCGGAACAAACTCTAGCAAAAATGCGTGCCAAGGGACGTGCTGGGTCCGCTCTGCGTGCAATGAGCCCAGCGGTATGAAACACATAGTAATCAAGCGTTACTGACACATAATAAGATTAATCATTGTGATGATACGATATGCAACGCATTTGTTAGTTTTGACATATTGCGCTTTCACCAAACTAAGGCTATTTTTGTAAAAACGTAAAAACAAATGTTGTAAATGGAAATTAAATAACTATGCTATATGCTAATACGAAAGAAAATTTTACTGATATAGAAGTTATAAAGTTCCTGTTTACCATTAAGAAATTTAATAGTAACTAACATTGCGTATTTTTGTTGTACTACTCATTACAGACTAAATTTTTCTAAATACCCCTGTGTCATGTCTTTATGAGCTCACCCAAATTTAACACCTGTAAGTGAATAAATACCATGCTTTTGTCGTTATTGATCGACTGTGGTTTCAATAAAAAGATTTTTACAAAATTATTGAACCCTATATTAAATTATGAAATGTTTATAGGTGCGAGGTCATTCACGGCCACCACCGGATTTGAGGGATATGATGCTGGAATAATAAAATCGTCGATGATTGATGTAACAAAAGAGGACTTCACAGGAAATCAATTGGATTTGGATGCTTAATATTTTAATGCTTTTCTATACTTAAACTGTGCAGTGCTTTTAAATGCAAGTTATTATAGTGTGAGGCATTTGCTTGGATTATGTTTGTTTTTTTGTAATAATTTACTATTATTTCAGTTGTTTTGTTTCATCTGAAATTGAGCTTATCTAGTCAATCAACAAATGCAAGGGTACTAATAATAAATAGACCTTTCCTTTAAACTATTGGATCTTTTACAGTGCCTTGCGTCTCAAAATATGCCAAGTAGTTAACACAAATCTGAAAAGGAAATATAAATAGGCTACAAAAACTAATGAAAACTTAAAATCGACCGAAGAATTGTTTGCTACACAAATTGCCATTTGTTTCCTTCCTAGACGGTTATTAGCACTTAGCAAATTATGTGTGTTCAAAAATCAGAAAGTGAATAAACTGTAAATTATTGCAAAACTGAATTAATTCCTGTTACCGGCATCAATTCTAATTCAATGCTAATGCGAAAGAATATAGCGTTATTTATCCATCCGACGATTTATTTGTATTCAAGAAGAAATATTTACACCATTGGATCATGCTGACTCTTCAATGACCAAAGTTATAGGAATACGTACGTAAGTGTTAACGTTTATCAATTTACAATTTGATTACAATAGTGAACCATCTGATTTCAAATGATGTGGCTACATGATGATCAACGACAAACATAGTTGCACAATTATTACACTACAAAATTAAAGGAATTACGTCTTTATTCTTGTCCAGCGAAGAATTTAGATAAGAATCCTTTTGGTTTAGGTTCAATAGTTTCCTTAAAATAGTTCATGATGTGGCCTTTTTGCTTCCATATTTCTACAGTCTCTTTTAGCTCCATTTGGCCCTGCAATGATTTTATTTAACATTCATAAAATTGCAGCAGGTCATTTTAAATACTACAAAGATCCGACAAAAATGATTGACAAATATCAAATATGATGAACTATAAAATAACTAAATACAAGTGCGATTCTAAAAGAGGATCAAAAACTGCAAAACACCCCTCCCGCTCGCTGTATGTAACAGTGTACCAGAGTTGCCTGGTTGCCTTCTATCAAATACGAGAGCCGGTACCATAATTTTTAAGAAAATAATAAATTACCTTGATGACTAGCATATCTACAACTCGAATATCTTGAACATGACGATGTTTATCAAATTCTTCGCGAAGTTTTGCTCGGCATTCGGTAAGAGTTTTGGGGATATCATAGTCGTTCACTGTAATATAAAGTACAGAAAAATTGTAAGGTTGATATATTCGCAATTCGCATTCACTTGTGAGATATGCTAAGGATGAAATTTCATTTAAAAGAGTGAGCAAAAAAATATGAGAAGAGTTTTCCTTACCGACATAAGGCAATTGTCGATACCATGCTTTATACAAGTTCAAAACCCGGCTTCGAGCATCCCTTTTGTCCAGGGATAAAAGTGGCTTTACTTGTCTAGCACCCTTGATAATTTTAGAGCCACCACAGGAGGCCATTTTTACACAATTAAAATTTTGATCAACAAAAACTTTTCTCTTTCACATTTATTTTTTAGGGGAGAAAGCATATTTTCAGATTTAGCGCTATTTCAAACCCGCGTAATCGAGAAATTTAAATAATGCTCTTCAGTATTCAGTATCAGTTTTTACGAAATTTTTCATGTGAAAGTCAAAGTGAGTAAGTGAGTGCGATAACAAAAGGAATAAACAGGAATAATTTTATTTAGCAGCTTAATTATTTATTTAAATTTATTTTTTGATCTACTCTTGAAATTCGTCATTTGTATCTGTACAGCGAAGCTACTATTGCTGCTTCAATGATTCAGTGAAAAGCAATGACATGACATTCACGAAAACAAAAGTTCGTAAAAAACGACGTCAATGAAGTATAAAAAAAATTGTAAACTCAAAACCTGCCCTAATTCCTATAAAAGACAACCATGGAGGAAAGTAGACGAATACTAGAATCCCATTTGAACGAATTTTTTGCTCCGAATACTTCTAATGAACGGAAGCGTCAGATAGAAGCTCTTCTAGAGAATTTTTCTCGTCAAAATGGCGCCTGGAAACAGTCGCTGTATTTCTTGTCCAATTCTAATGGGAACCAGTACGTCATCATGTTTTGTCTTAGCGTCATTGAAAACACTATCAAGTACAAATGGGTCTCTATGAACCAGTCCGAAAGAGAAGAAGTCAAATCCACGATATATTCTTATTTACTTCAAAATGTCTCGTCGACTGATAAATGTCCCCATTTTGTCCGAAACAAAATGGTTAAAGTTTTGACTGATGTTGGCAAATTCTCGTGGCCTCATGAATATCCGGATTTTCTTTCCAATATTTTACAGGTCAGTTCATTTAAAAACATCCATTACATCTCATGTTAAGCAATCATTTATAATTGCCTTGCTGTTAACAGATCACCTCAAATAGCGAAACTTCTGTTATTGGCTTATTATGCCTTAAAACGTTATCAGAAGAATGGCCTGCTTGTAAAGATGAAGTTAGCAGTGAACGTAAACATACTCTCAAAGTATTATTTGTTAAGGAGTTGGGCAAAATATTCCAACTTTTCTACCGTAAGTTGAGTAAATAGTTTACCAAAGCACTTAGGTACGCACTCTGTAACTAAATTTTTATTGTGAACTCGTATTACTTAATTCAGAAATCCTCACGACGGGGTTCAACCAAGAAACTTGCTCCCTTAGCTTTTCTAGAGAAAGTCCGTTAGCAGATGTTGTGGCCCTAACCTTAGAAACTATCACTCACTATTTCTCTTGGATCCCTCTTGATGGTCTATCTTTGCTATCCGGTGGAGCTTCATTCGCTGCAGACACCGCAGAAAATAAGTCACCTTTTCCACCAGAATTTGTTCAATTGCTGTGTCAATATGCTTTAATTGATGCGTCGCCTTCTTCAACACCTTGCCGGTTCCCTGTAAGTATTTTTAAAAAATAACTGATAACTTCATTGTTAATTGTCCCCTGAGTTTATGCATTATGTTTTGGCTATATTTATGCAGCAACTAGGGGAAGGTACATTTTCTATCTTAGCATTAGGCGCTTTGAATGAACTACTGTATCGAAAATATGTTCCAAAAGACTTTGATGCCCACATCAATGTGCTATCATTATTCGGAATCGAGGTGTTGAGCAAAATTTTACAAGCTGTTGGAGTAAAAGCGCTTCCAGAAATGTAATAAGCCAGTATTATTAATGACGAAAGTAAAATGCGTTTGGTTCTGTCTGAAAAATATGTTCATTGTTTTTTTTTACTCAAGGTACATCGAAAAAGTTGTCGAGTTTCTCTGTTTAATGGCAAGCACACATTTTTTCCGTTATGAGGCCAAATCTGCAAAAACGTTAATGAGTTTACTGCTTCAGTTTACTTTCAACCAAAAAGACGGCTCGTTTTACTACGAGTGCTTAGAAATTTGGTCTCGAATTTTGGACCATTTGAATGCCCAGATACCTAATAAAGATAATATTTTAGAAAGTTTCAAAGAGCCAATTTTGAGTCTAGCGTCTGGGATTGTGGAAAGTACTGCTAAATTTAGTGTGACTACAGTGGACGAGTGTTTTGATGTGGAAGTAAGGATTGAGGATATGTACAGTTGCAGTTTTTTTCAAATATAAATCAAATAAAATGTTACTAAATATAGCAATTGTTAAAATACAGGATGAAGAGGATGTAGAAACTTCAAATCTTGCAAGAAATATTGACATTCTTGTGAAAATTGGTGAACTTCTGCCACTGGAATCTCTTCAAGCTGTGGTAAGTATGCATTTCCATCTCATGCCCTGCTGCGAACTATTTGAAATTAAAAGTCAACTTTCACTTTTATTTAGACTTCTACCTGGAATGAATGTTGTAAATTTTATGTGGATTTGCAATCTTGTCTGGATCAAACAAAAACGGCTCTTAATGTAGAAAAAATTACAACTGTGGAGCATTTCAACTTTATTGTGCAGTTAGTTGGACGGTAAAAAATCAATGAATTATTCCGAGAGTTTACTTTAAGATGTGTAGTTTGTTTCCTTAAAGTTAAATATGTCTCTAGGATGGCGAATATTTTTTATGACGGCGAAGTATTCAAGCAGGAGCTGGACCTAGGGAAAACATTAATCAGCCAATTAGTCTGGCTATATTCATATTCAAAAACATTTTATTTCGTCAGGAGACCTGAAATAGTTATTCAAGGGTAAAAGTTCATATTTACTAAAGAAACGAGCCGGAATTCCGTTTTTTATTATGAGTATTAATAATAATCTTCAATGTCTTTTCCAGTAACTGTGAAATTGTCTATTCCCTACGAACATGGTTATACTGGTTAGCTCGATATCATTCCGAAATTATATTGGTAGAGCCAACACCAGAAGAGCAAAAAGTGTTTATAGATTTACTGAAAAGTGTGACAGAGATGGTATTTTTTTCTGTGGAGCATTGCTGTGCTGTAGATTCCACAATTGTGTTAGCCAATTTGAACTTATTTAACACCCTTACAAATTCGGTGAGGAGTAAGCATCTCTTCCAGCTCTGTTCAGTCCCTAGTCTGGTTCACAAATGTGAGGAGCTGAGAACTTCCATGGATTCTGAATGCTATCGATTGCTAAACAAAGCTATTGCTTCACTTCTGCTTCTTCCGTGGCAAAGTGTATCCAATCAGGAATGGGATGAACGAAACAACTTATTCTCCGTATACATGTCCAATTTATTGTCTCAGCTGTACCAAAGTGTAACCCGTCCTGCACAATTAGTACAGTATATTAGAGTATTAAATGACCAATTGGATTTGCTCAAAGTAGAAAGCAGTTTTTCTAAGAAAATGAGTTGGTCAATTCTCAAGGATGCGGTTCCATTTCTCCAGAATCTTTTGTCTACTTATTTGGGTCATCCAGGTAAGCTAAGAAATATACAGTATCATTTAAAGTTTTTTTTAAATTAAAAGTTATTGGCTTATTCCTATGTATTTTATTTACTTTTAATTTTCAGCCGTTAGTGAAGAAGTGATGAAATTTTTCCTCAAAATCATGGAAGTACTGAGGCAACAATCTGGTGCCTCATTTTTTGAAGATAGTATTAAAGGATTTCTAAATCTTTTTTCTACACAAAATCTGATAACGGATCTTTTGAAAGAAACTGAGTCTTCGTCTATCATGGTTGAAAAGTGCGTTTTTAATAGTTACTCAGTGCGTGGCGTTTTTTTATGCTCTTTTTTAAACTAGCGTTTAATTTCTTATAGATTTTTGGAAATGCTTCAACTGATGGTAAAAGATCCAAGTCCGTCTTTAAAAAAATTTCTTCCAGATGCGTTGGCCGTGTGCTATGATCACATCTATCCGATTTTAGCTCAACGAGCAACGCCAGACTTGAAGATACCATTTTTCCAATTCGTCCGAGACTGCTTAAATTACCGCTGGAATTATTTTTTCCCTAGTTTGGTTGTTTCTCTACCAAAAACAGGATCTCCGAGTTCCACTGGTGGTCCCGGCAATGAAGAAAGTCCGATGCAAAAAGCGTCAAATCGATTGGATCAGATTTTACAAAGTGTGGGTCATTCATTTTTGCAACCAGACTTAGAGGTTTTTAGATTCAACTTGAATTCCTTCTCTCAATGGAATGAAAAGCATAATATGTACATGAAACTGGCTGCGAAACCTCAAATGCTAAATCAATTTATGACCGTATTAGTCCAAGTTTTGGTGCAAAAAAGTCATGATCTTTTAAGAGAAGAAGTGGCATTTGTACTTTTTGAAATGGCTGCCGTAAACTATTCAAAATTTTGTGATGAATTCCTTCCGGAACTTTTGTATAGTCATTTTCCTCTTTTGAACGCTACCCAGCGGTCGAGCGTGCTCGATAAGTTTCGAAAAATGGATAATCCACAGGATTATGATTTACACACTTTTTCACAGAATTTGAGTCGATTTATTGATGACTTGAGGTTTTGTCATTTCTATATTGAGTGCCAGCAGCGGAACAGTGCGTAAGTCTTCGAGTGTAAAAACATTACTTTCGCTGTACATTCGTTTCCTAACGCTTAGCGCTACGCATAGCGCGCTTGCTAACTAACTAAAGCCAAGTTATTTCGCAACGTAAACTTTCTATCATAATTTATTTATTTGTACACGCTTATACTTTCCATACAATCATTTACTAATTACAATTTTAGTATCCATTTTATCAAGAATCTGATACCAGAGTTCTCAAACGTTTTATTCACTTATTGTCATGTATTCATATTTTTACATGGAATGATTACTTATTGTGATAATTTGAAAATTGGTAAATAAAATAGCAATGCAAAATATTACATACCTCACTATGGTTTTCACTACACCAATCCACTAGTTAGTTAATAATAGAAATATGGAGTTCCAGCAGCGTAAGTGTAAATTGGAGAATGATGATAAACAAGTGGAGCTGGTGCCGGGATGTACGCTAGATGTTTGCTCACATCACTAGATTTAAGCAGAAAGTGATTAGAGAAATCATGAATTGCAGTATAGCATGCACCTTTACAACAACAAAACAAACAACAACGAAAACAACGAAAAGTTTCTCACTTTCTGGAAACAGCTACAGCCGAAGAATGTCCATCTTGGTATGCATATGAGGTAGCTTGATTTCCCAATGCGTCCCGTACAACTTGAGTTGACGAGGAAGCTGCAGGGACGGTGTAGAAATATTGAGGTCTGCATTCTGAAAATCCTGGAGCTAAAATCAGTGTCACCACAACTGCTAAACTGATCTGAAAGAAATACACATAAATGCACGGTCACCAAATAACTAACTAAAACTAACAATTACAGTTTAAAGAATTCGCTTTGTTTGTTCTGTATTACCGTGAAAATGGACTGTCTCATTTTGGAAAATGCTCCGTTTTTCTTTGGAAGAAAATTGTTGGTGAGTAATCACGCGATTCAATCTAAAGTAATACTGACGGTATTTTGCGTAGATCTTCATATTTATATAGGATGTTGTTTGTGAGATTCATTTTTTACAAGGCAAGGGTAATGGGGAGAGGTGAGAATAGTGCTCTGGATTTTAATACAGGGATCTTACGTAACTGGCATGCTGGGTGCATCAAATTCAAACCTGCTAAGGACTACAAATAAGAAAAATTGGTTAGTTAGTTTAGCTGCTTTCCAGCATTGGTGCATAAGAACACGTGTTGGATAGAAATTTACATGGGAGTTTCAGTTAATAACCAAACCATCAATATTACACACTGTAAAATATGAAAGCGCGTAAGAGAACGAGGTACAATGCAGGTGAATATTTTTTGGTCCTAACCGTTCTAACTAACTAACTAATAGTGATGAGAATAGACTTATATGGGATAATGGTGAAAAACTATAGCAGTATGTAATTGGAATATGAAAAGGATGGTAACACCCTCTTGAGTTTACAACTCTTTTCGATAATAAGATTGAATTGGATACGGTAAAACGCCTTGGATGAGTTTAATGGGATTTTGATGTCCATGTTAAGTGGCTTTTACCTTCATTATACATGAGCTAGAAAAAATGAATCATTTTGAGACCTAAAGTAGATCTTGGTTTTGTTTTTTAGTCAAGGTTGTCTTTTTTTCGGGACAGAGATCCAAGTTCAACTAACATAATGAGATAATAAATATCTAGGAAGATATCACGGATGTTTTACTTAGTTTATATAGTAAACACGCGGATCTACGGTTGATTAAGAGATTTCTGATTGTTTGTAAATAAAAAATGGAAGTAGCAATTTTGTTCTTCACATTTCTTCATTATTTTTGTTGTTGAGAAATGAATTTGACATGATTAAATTACATGTCAACTCAAATTCACTGCAGCATGCGAAATTATGCAGCATTGAAGAATAAAATTGTGTTTTATTCCTCCTGCGCAAAATAAAAACTTCTGGTACAACTTGGCTGAGCCCGATACAGGTGTTGAAAGAAATGCAAAAGTTTAAAACACATTAACAGATTGACTTCAGACTTTCAACATTTTCGGAGTAGTCAAATAGCCATAGATCTC
>Ga0210040_10005965_pt1 | contig 15341 bp, 9 predicted proteins | sample CryGeyCG12114_NA_FD_185462 | JGI IMG/M metagenome (GOLD analysis project Ga0210040, IMG submission 185462) | Groundwater microbial communities from aquifer - Crystal Geyser CG19_WC_8/21/14_NA (SPAdes) (version 2) | ecosystem: Environmental > Aquatic > Deep subsurface > Groundwater | place: USA... | reverse complement strand
TGTTCCACCTTCCATTGTGAACTATAATTTTGTGAAAGAAGTGAACCTTGTAATAACGTATTGCTACAATGTACATGGGTAAGAGTAATTCCCTTAGTGCCTATGGTGCGTTCCCATGTCCCCTTTGATGTGCATGCACGAACTAGGAAATAGTGCACGGAAGTCAGTCTGAATGCACCAAAAGCATTTATGCCATTGCTTTGGGTATTGTGACTAGCTGGATGGCAAATTACTGTTATTCTCTTTTTTTCTGTACAAATCGAGTTCCAGATTATTGATTTCCAGGTGAAAAGTGAAAGTCATTTAATCAAACGTACGTTGGAACGTGCATGTAGTCAAAAGGGGAAGTAATATTCGTACAGAGAATTGAATGCCATGAGGGAAGGAATTTCTCTTTATTATATCCGCCGATGAGCAACCTTATGTACGTTGAAAGAAAATTTAGTTAGTGGTTTGCTTTCGTTCCCTGTCTATCCATGCGTTTTTTCACTTTGAACTTTTTCCTATGTGTGTGTAGTTTTTGTGGATTGAAATATTTTGAAATAATTGAATCTCATCATGCATGCACGTATATATTTTTTTAGCGCGTGTCAACTTTAGCAAACGCTTATGGGATTACTTTGCTAAATTTTTTGTGACGAGCTAATCGTGAGCCTTAACCGATTGACTCCAAATTTGGCACTAAGGCACTATGAAATAAACAACAGCTGCATTTTCGTCCCGATTGTGACATAGTAACCTTAAGTCTTTGCCGTTTGCCGCTGTTAATTATCACATTGGTTGAAGCACGAGTATAAACGAAATGGCCCCGTGCTCAAGATTGAATATTTGGTCGATTTTAAATGACTGACCCTAAACCTGAATATGATTGAGATAAATAAAATTATGAAAATTCAAAGAGTTCACATAACTTTACATTTTTTGATTTATCACTTTAGTCAGTGATGGCGCAAATATTCCCTGAAGTTCATAAAAAAAAATTTTTAAATCAAATTTTTCAATAAAATTTTACCGTCACTTATCACTATAAAAATATTCAAAATGTCGGGCATCGGGCGTATCATATTATGATTCCTTTGAAATATTTAGAAAAAAATTTTTATGTAACACTCAATAATGCTGACACGCGCTCTATATTCTGCGTGCAGGTTTTTTAGAATCAACTACCAATTTTCATTTCAACATAGTAAAGCACTCTGAGCTACAAGTGAATGAGTGCGTTAGGAACGCAATTTTTCCCATGCTTTTTTTCTGCGCTGGTCTCAGTCAGTCCTTTACAAGTATTCTGTGATAATGCATCATTCCACTCGCATCTTTCTTTTTTCCTATCTCATCTCAAGCATATTCAAGAGTAGGTATACTATAACTTGTTTAACTGAATTGGATTCACTATAACATGGAATTGTTCATGGAGAACCAGAAAAAGCGGACCCCAGGGACCTCTGTATGAATGTACTTATGCCGTTATTGTCGTGCTACTGTTTTTCAGACTACCATGGGTAAAATTGTCCTGCAAGAATTATTATGTTGGGGAACTTTTTTTTGTACGAGTAGAAGTTTCAAGCAAGTAAGAACATTTAGACACGATGTGAAGGATCAATCTGACCCTAAGTTTTAGCGTGCAACTTTTTTCCTCTTCTTCCGGTACACGCACTTACATTTCATACCTATCCATTAAAATGTATTTTGTTCCTGGGCCAACTTTAGGGTGCATTGTCGTTGCACTATTATTGGTTTTCGTGATAGATAGGCTCCATTCATGCACCAAAGTAGGGTTGTTTTTTATTTTATAGAGGATCGAGTTAAAATGTTGGATTCCAAACTGTATACAAAGTTTTCGAATGCCAAGTTTAAGTCCCGTATATTGATTATTTAGTAAATTTGGTGTTGTCAGTTTTCACTAATTGAGCTTATTGAATGTTTTGGTTCAACGCCAGTGTGAATGTATTTAAAAATTTGCACATTGACGAAGAAAAGTGGTACAGACAAATTAAAAGTTTGACTGGTTAAAATTTCCGAAGCTGGTATTGTTTAAATCTCGTCTACAAATTATAAACTGCTAGTTTCCCACCATGTAAATTCGACAACTTGTTTCCCCATGTATGAAATCTTACACGAATTCATATCTCCTCTAGTCCCTGTGTGAAACAAAAGTTTCATTCACTCGGAAAAACAAAGTCTCATCCTCCACATTTTAAGTTATGCACTGTTTCCTGTCTAAGTAGTGTGATCTTCCTTTATAAACTTTTCGAACATGGTATACAACTCAAGTTTCACTCAAAACTTTCCTGAGCTCAAGTGGGCAAACGAAAAACTTTCATTTCATGAACTTAGCTATATGCCTCATACCTTCAATGTCGGCGGCAAACTTTTCATGAATTCCATTACACAGGGAATATAATTAATTTACTAACTAACTATGGAATAATATATTGGGAGTAATTATACGCACATTATTACGGGCCTCCAATCACTCATTCTTCATGTTCCCCCAACCAACGGTTTTAAACTATATGCATGCACTGTACACACAGCCATGTCCCATTTGTGTCCCTATTACTAGTATTACATAGTAAAGCATCTTGTGGCATATGTCAGTTTAAATTTTCATGCATTTTCTTCTCCCTTTAATGCATTCCTTGAGCTACGCCAATTTTCATTTTCACTGGCATTGTAATAAGTTGAAAACGTTTCTCTCCTTTGGAACTAACTAGTTGCGTTGCCACTTAAAAAGAGATTAACATCAGAGATCTATTCTTCTATATTGTTAGAGAAGTTTGCATAATGCACTGTGCACAGTATGCGATCCAATGCAAGTAAGTGCAGTACATAAAGTTCCTTTTTGACATTGACAATGTGACTACGTCGTTCATAATGTATTGCGTAATGTGCCACCAGAAAAGTAAATAACTTTTCACACGCACTGTACGACTGACTGCGTGCAAGTTTAAACTAGACAAGAAGTTGACTTTCCCCAGGATTGCACTGCTGGGATAATGGATCATAGATTGTAACGAGTGTGAAGAAGAACTAACTGTACTAAAGGAATTCCATTGTGCCCATTTTCCCCACCATAAGCCATTTCCACTAAATAAACCTATTTTCATTCCATTCCTGATTTTAATCTCCTCAGATACTTTACGCAAAGGGAGTATGCGGGGCACTTTATTTGTTTGTTTAGGTTTTGAGAGGGAAAATTTTACTGTAGTCGTGCAATGGGGGATGAGTTTGCGAGATATACGTGGCTAAAATCAAAATGTAACTTATTATACAGGCAGACATATTTTGCTCGCTTTCTGCAAAAAAAAAATCAGCGTAAAATATTGTTTACATGTTTACGCTAGCTTGCTAGTGCTACACATCTCAGATTGAATGGAGGATTGTAATTTAAATTGTATTACCGAAAGTTGTGCATATCTACTGTTGGTGTATTCATCCAAGTGAATTTATGTGTGCATATGTGATTACGATGATAGGGATATCACTCCTTCGATCCCATTATTATTACCTCTTCTCCATTCTTAGGCTCAAGTGTTTGTTTTGACGAATCTAGGGTGCATGAGTGAATACACTTATCGCACGTAACGGTGGAAATCTACATTTCAAAAACCTTTGTTTGAGAACCAGAAAGAATAATGGGATGGTGAAAGGAGCAGGGGAAACTTGTGTACATAGTTACATATATCAAAATGATCGGGACAATTCCTTGAAACCGTACAGGAATGTATTATACACTCATGCTCTGTATAGAAACGGAACTCAGCAACTACAAAATAGGGTTACCAAATCGGTAGCAACAATAGCCGCAATGCAGCATATAATATCCTATAAGCCTATCCCTCAACATGAATTTGATGGAGCACACGCACCCAGTTTAGAAAAGACGTAATCCTTCAAAAGCAATTGAGAGGGGGAAAACTATTTTAAATTGCATAACTGCTTTCAGTAGTGACAATGAGTAGATCCCTCAAGATTTATAATTGCGACAAGAAAGTAAAAATATGAGAGCTACACTCATTCATTCAGAATGCGCTGCACCATTCCAAAACATTAACACAAAAAATTCACACAAGGGATTACATGGAACTAATGAAAGGGAAACTGCAGCCAGTGAAGTTGGGGTGATTGCATTATAACAATGCAGAGTAGTAACTATAGAATGCATAGGGAACAAAAAAGGCGCACTTTAATGCATTTATATGGAACTTGTAACTGTAACTAACATAACATGGAGTAAAGTTGACAAGTTTTCTGTACTACTACAAATTAGTTTTTACTTATACTTACAGTTAGAAGCCAAAAGTTTAGGCAAGTGCAGCAGTCACAAGTGCAACAATGTTTTAGACATTTTAGTGTTATCTATGAGTGAGGGAGAACCGTCTGCTCTATGATTACTTACTAGTGTAAGAAATAAAAGGGAGAAGAATGGAGACATTGCGAGTGGAGGATCATAATGATGGCAATAGCAATAATAAGGATCATAATGTCCTCGTAGTGCACTTTTCTGGTTCATCATTTGATTGCGTCCCTCCCTTCTTTATTATGCTGATGTGGGAGATTTGTGACGATTTGAAAAACTACTCCGGTTTGTTAAGGCAGAGTATTTTGTTTTGGAAATTCAAGTTTTCCTGGGGAGACCATTTTGTTTTATTTCATGTTTACAATCTTCAACTAAAAGTGTATCTCTGTAATTTAACATTATATATAACATTTCGTCAAACCTAGCAAGTTTAGCTCATATTTTTGTCTACTTAATAATTATGATATAGGTAGTTAAAAATGCATTGGTTTCTTAAGGTTAGTTAGCTGCTACTAGAGTGCACTTAATGGATAAGTACACACAGATCGTATTTCACGAACACTGAAATGATCGGATGAAAAAAGTGCACTTTGTTGATTAACGATAAGAACGAAAGTTGAAGACACATAGGCACTCCCTTATATGACTTGTGTAGAGTTTTTTCTACTTTTTTTGGCACAATGACAGCACTAACATGCATCAGTGCCAATCAGCTAGTTTCCTGTGCACTATGAAATGCGGGATGATAGAAGGGATTTTTTCATTTATTGTTTGCTACTTATAGTTAGAGTCCTAATGTAAAAGTAATTTTTCTCCGGCGCTAATATAGCTAAAGATTTCGTCTTACCTTGCGACAGGAAAAAAGTAATGATGCCAAGTTCGTCTAAATTGTAGGAAGTGTGTATACTCAGCCTATACTTGTCTCTTATAAGGCTGAAACTTAGCAAAATAGCTCATTTACTATTCAGAACTATGTTCCTAAAATATATTAGCTTCCAGCGCTCAAGTTGAAGCTCACATGAGAAAAATGTGGACAAATTTAACATATAGGGTTAAATGAGTATCTGAGCGAAATTGGAAAATCCAGGAAGGCGCCCTTAATTTCGAGAGTTTTCTCGTGTTAAATCCCATAAGAGAATCTCAAAAAAAAATCTCGAATCACAATATTTTTTCTTCAAAAGCTGCAGTAGTAAAAGTGAAGAACTTGACGCTAATATTTAATGAGCATACCTCACTCAGTTCAGTGAGAAATTAGCTGTTTTGTTAAGTTTTAGCCCAAAACGAGACAAACAGGTTAAGTAGTAAGTCAAGTTTTTTTTACATCAATTGAAAATGTTTTATTGTATACGCAATGGATCCAATGCTTAAAAAAACATGAATGTATAGAGCTTTCTTGTTTGGAAAATAAAGTTTCACGGACTGCTTTTAGCATCAAACGAAACGAACTGTGTGTTTGTTAGTAAGAAGTAGTGGATGTGAGTCGAATATGGAAATAACAATGTGGCTCTTGACTCGGTTCACGTGCCGTACAAAAAGAAGGAGCAGATGAACTAAACATGAAGTGGTCGTGTGGATCGAATATCGAATGCATAGAAAAGTAGTCAAGATCCAGTTGCTTTTCTCACTTTCAGTTGTTCGCTCACCAAATGAGAATCTTGTTTGTTGGTGACTGCGTAACGCACTTTTCTACTTGCCATGTTGTTTATAACTTTTTCGGGTGTGAATCTTACGAATTGGAGTTTGTACTTGAACCATGTAAATAGACACTTGACTTTTTCTTCGGTCGGGTCCTCGTCTTGTTTTCGCTTTGACATAACAAGCCATTTGTTTCTGAGCAAGTGGAAGTTACAGACAGTACAGTATGAATTCAAGTTAAAGCATACGGGTTAAAACGAGAACGTGAAAACCGCTTTTCAAAATATTTTCAAATGTATGCTTTTCTTTCTTGAGAAGTTTTTAAATCCATATATTGGTTTAGGCATAGCAGAGTTGTCAAGATTAGTTACGCCATCGGGGCTTCGACCATAATTTTTGCGGTAGTTTGGATAGAAATTTCACTCGATAATTGAATTTCAATGTACTCAGATATACCTCAGATGTACCTGGGCACTATCTCTTGCTTTAGAGATAAAATACTGTTACTTGGCGCAAAAATTTTTACAAAGCCTAGTAGGTTGGTTGGTAGTCTATAAGTAAACTATATGTAACTAATGCTCTCCCATTATTTTCACAGCTCCACGCTCACCTATAGCTAAAGCTCACGAAATAAAAGGAAACGAGCAGTACACGGATGGTTGGTAATTGCTGTGATTCCAGTGAAGCGAATAGAATTCGCGTGCGAGACTCCATTTGAGCAAATTTTCATCCATTCACGCATTTTCACACTCACTCACCATAGCCCGGAATGTAAAACAGATTTGGAAAACTGGATGAATTACAGGATACGAGCTAAACCTGTGGTCTACATACCAGCTGTGTGGAAAAATCCCAAGGTAATACTAAATCAGATTATGCCACTATGTTCGTGCTGCAAAAAGTATATGCAAAGCTTTCATTCAGTTCATATAGGCAATCCGTTTATTCAGTCTTTATACACAAATAAATAGCCTAACTCTATTGTCATTAGAGTTAAAAGATCTGACCAATTTTCACAGTATAAAATATTAACATTAGGTCCACAGTTTACTACATTTCATAATTTATAGTTAGTATTTTTGACTAATTTCAAAGATAGGCCTGAGCAAAATTTACAACTTTTGTGAAAAAAACGCTATAAAATTGAATAAATCAAACAACAAATACAAAGAATATCTGTTTTTACAAACTATACAGCTAAAAGTTAGAGTTAGAAAGTGTAACTCCTTCAATTGATATCCAGTTTCTTATGCCTTCAGCTTTCACTTTCAATTTACAATGACAATGTTTATTTTTTCCTAGAAACTTGAGTCTACTGAGGGAGTCACTATAATCTCAAAAAGCTATCAGATTAGATGAGCATCTTGTAAACGAATCTTTTCAATGCTAATGAAAACTACACAAATGAAATACTAGAATCCCGATTCACGGAGAATTTATAATACAAAAGCAACTCTGTATACATACAATACAAGGCACAAGAAGAAAACTACAGCTTATTTGCTATACGTACTTAAACCTAGCCTTATCTACTGGACTGTCATCTAACTATCCTATCTAATGAAACATTTTTTGTCCTACCGTTAAATTCATCTGCTGGCAAAATTGTCTTTGGATATGACAGTAGTAGGAGCGTTTCCAAACATCTCATGAAAAAAACACAGGGAACCGCAATTTCACTAATGCAACAATGACTGGATTCACTCACATACATTATACAGCCCGTTTTTTTGGGGGTAAAAGAAGTGGCAAGGAATTTCTCTGGGGAGAAATCCTTTCTCTTTTAAGTAACTCAACTGCATGTGTATAACTATGATAAATATCCAAACTCTTGTTTCACAGTTGTGGGTATCTATTTACTTTCCCAAGCTCGCCATGTTGTACTCTACTAACTAACTACCCAAGGCTCAGTGAGGAGCATTATTAACTTTTTCTGTGAAAGTAAGCCACTTGAGTACACAATTACATTAACGGTCAAAGAATGGGAGGCTCCAAAAGTAGGTAGGGCAATAACTACTAACTAACTAACTCAACTAACTAACATTGGAAAAAACAAACCTTGTTAGACCAAGCTTACGTATAGTAAGCTCTAACACAGGAAAACAATGTACAAAACTTTTCACAAAGATTGTCAAACGTGTAATAAAAAAGATACTCAATTAAGGAAGAGTTTTTGGAGTGGGTTACATTATGGGAAAAAGTAGTGAACAAGAATGTATTTATTTTAATTATATGGTTAGTAGTACTACACAACAATAAGATTTTTAGTTTCTCATCTTCACAGCCACATTGTGATGAACAGGGTATTCAAACCGGAGACGAGTTTTCTTTATTATGCCTGAAAAATGAAAGAAATGTTTTATTACATTACGCAAACGAAGTGTAAGGAAAACATAACAAAGTAGCAAACATAAGCAGCAGCGCTATGACACAAAAAAATAGCAATAATAATTTCGTCCGTCTCTCATTTCTTGTTCCGTATGTGTATGAAAGTCACAAAATGATGTGTTGTTGACACATGCACATACATGAAAGAAAAAAGTGAGATGGCGGTCCAAAAGGGCATAGTAAACGAGCAGAAGCAAATATAAGGGGAAAACAAGAAAAAACTAACTTACTTACTTGGGCAAGAATACTATAACTATACACAATATAATGATAGAGACGTTGTATATTTTGTACGGAAAAAAAGAGGTACGTAAACTATATAATCATACGTTACGATCTCGCCTTTTTTTACGTGCACAGGGTACAAGCGAAATTAAATTTATTTCTCCCTTTTTTCGGTTGGAAATTGGAATTGGACAGACAACAAAAAAGACTTTCACTTTCATTTTTTACGTGCACAGGGTACAAGCGAAATTAAATTTATTTCTCCCTTTTTTCGGTTGGAAATTGGAATTGGACAGACAACAAAAAAGACTTTCACTTTCATTTTTGTTCAAGTAAAGAAACAGTGGATGAGCTCTGTAGCTTTTTTTTCTTGGAGAAAATGAAATCCCAATAATATTGGGGACAAAAGATGATATTTTTATTGTTGCATCCTTTTCAAACTAAACATTGTCAATCACTGTTCTAACTTTGACTCTAACTGCATTGTGTTTTGCATTATGTTATTGTTGGAGTTGCAAAATATGGATGATGAATTGTGTTTTGTGTGAAAGAGTAAGCAATCCAGAATTGACGTTGAGAATATAAATGACAGATGTGAACTTTTATTATTCATCCCTAAATCCTATACACTTTCCCCGTGCTAACTAAAGGCATTGGAGCAATGTGTGTCTGACTGAGTGAGTGACTCACAAAGCAAAAGTAGTGAGAGTAGATTTGTACGTGCTTTGACTGGTGAATGAGAATATCATAATATGCAGGCACAATAGTTGCCCCAATGCGGGATTTTACATTTCCGCTCTCATTTCGGCACTTCAACAAACTATATTTAGTTTCCCGTTAAGTCATCCCATATTTCATGGAAACCAAAAATGAAATCATTTATAACTTTTTCCAATTCTCGTAGCTAGTTAGACAGTGTTTCTAGTTAGTGACCCGACAAGGGAATCTTACCATTTCATCGGCTCCTAGTATCTAATTTTAAGTGAAAGAAAATTGCATCAAAAGTTTAGTTTCACTCCAACAACTTTTAGTGGAAACCCAAGTCGAAAAATGAAAATGAAATTCAATTTGGGAGGCCAATTTTCAAATTTTCTCCTAGATAGAACCACTGACTATAACCGGGATTCACTTTTTTCCATTCCCACTTCCATAGGGCTGGCGGAATGCATTCAACTTTGTTAAATTCAAGTAGAATTCATTCGCATCGTTTCATTTCTCTAGTTCATCAACATCCATCATCACAGCACCGCATGTTCGACATGGGAAACTGCATGTACCCGCATCCTTTCACTTGCTCATACATTGAAAATAATGCTCTGCACATGCCCTACACACGTTTTACAATGTGTGTGTATGTGCAAAGTTAACGAAAGAGTTATAATATTTCTGTGAATATAAAACCCGCATGGATGGAATTCCATTATTTCCTCATTCCATGCATTACTAACTAACTAACTATAGTAGGTTGGACGTCACAAGGGAATCAATCGTATCCTGGCTACCTCTTGTTGTCTCCGTAAATGTAATGTGACTAACTAACTAACTAACTATCTAACTACATGTACAAAACTTGAGGAAATTAAAACGACTGGGGAATAAATGAGATGATATAGTTAAGTCTAGTGGATCTGTCACTAGTTAGGTTTGGACTACAGATAGATGGGTTGTTAGCATTAGTTTGTAGTCAGTGGATTGCCTACATGAGTGTACTTGAACGAATCCGCAACGCATTACTTGACATTAGTTGGTTACTAACTGACTGACTTTGGCTTGGTTTAGATGTGTACTTGTATAATTCTTTGTATTGGTGATGCAAGCTGGGATTTAGATGTTGCTTGGATGGTTAGTTAGTTAAAATAACATTTGCCGATTTGTGAGATTGCGAATGACAGCGATGAAACCTTTTAGAGCTAACGAGCTCAGTGTAAGAGTGAAAGCATCTCATTTGTATTCCAAAGGCGGGTTCACCTATGAATTAGCAGCGGACTGACTTTATACTATGGAAGGTACTTGGCTGCAATGCTTTCAAAGTAAGGTAAAGAGGAGTGGGATGCATTCAAAAGTTTTCCTACTAATTGCATTTGGGATACGATTTTTCTTGACAAATAGGTTATCTGCTAGGTACTTTTATTGACAGTAATAATTATTGAGCACGTTTAGGATGGTGTAGTCCTGAGGACTCTCCGTTGTAAGCACAAAATTGCAAGCAAGTGAGTTCTAATATTTCATCAAGTTGGCGAAAACCATAGAGATGTTCCGAGATTAACTAAAATAGTGCATAGGAAACTTTGTATTGAGCTCAGATGGCCAAAAATATGACTTAACAACTTTGAACACAAATTGCAGAGTTTATAGGCATGGATATTATTAAGTGGAAAGTTGATAGAATCCACTTAATGAGCTTATTCAAAGTGACAAGTAGTTTTTCACCGGGTGTCAAACTCACATGAAAAATGTGTCTATCTAGTTATTCATTCATAGCCCATAGGAACGGCTTAAAACTTTCCACAGTAATCTCAAAAGCTCCAATGGAGCATGTAATCAAAGTAAGGCTTCATTAAAGAGCCGTATCATGAAACACTTTATAACAACATGCATTCTCCTGAATGGAGACTAATTTGGTTCCCGGGTGACTTGATTTATCGCACTGACTGAGCTGAAACTGTGGAAACTCATTAACGGAAATATTATTTTAGAACCAGCCGATCTACCTGGAGCGAATTTTAGGATTTTCAGCTGCACAGTAGTAAAGCTATACCCCTTATTGCGCCAATCAGCATAGGTTTAATAATGAGTCGTGAACAATTTTTCGCCTCCATAAATTACTTTTCTTGCTCCAATCAAGCTTAGCATTTGTTTCCGGTGACATTTCCACTTGCCAGTGTAAACATTGCAGTTCCTTAATTGCTTATTAGGCTGCTAACGACAGAAAAATGAAGGAATGAAAGCAATCAGTGTAAAAAAGGATCTTAGAATCTGCTTACTTGCAATGACTGCAAGTTAATAGCACTCTTCGATCTCTAGAATCTTTTCTTTCTTGTTGCCAACAATAAATTGCTTTGTATACCAACAGCTTATACAGGCTACATGGAATTAACTTTTAGCGAAGAATCCAATCGTTTCTCTTATGGAATGTTTCCAACATTGTATTTCTCATTTAAAGCTTTAATTTGGCATACGCCAAATGTCTGCCTAGAATTCAGTCCTGTAGTATTGGGCAAGAAAATAAACTCTTAGTGCTCAAATCGATGGTTGTAAGTTTCCACAAAAAAAGCTGCACAATGTAAACACCACACACTTTGAGCAATGCTGGCATCGTTGTCATACAGAAAAGGAAAAAAAGGCCAATTATCCTTGATAGTTGCTACAACTAACTAGTAAAAAATTTCCCCCATTTCCGTATTTCCTTCCCAAAGTCGACTTTTTTTGTAACAACTAACTAACTAACTAGCTCTAATGATCTATTGATGGAAATCTAGGACCACACAAAAAGTAAAGACATGAGTTGAACTACTCATTTTTTCCATCGCATCAAAACTTAGTAGTGTAAGACTCCAAATCACATACATATGTAGTATACAGTATGTTAAAAGATATAATGCATAATTCAGGAAAAAGAGACTTAAGACTTATTGCTCCAAAGTACTAAGAAATGGGCTCGAAAAGTTTTTTTTCTTCATTGAGCCATTTAATGTATTCCATGCATCCCAAGAGAAGGGTATAAGAGGCCTGTTCTATTCCCAAGCTTTTCATCTCATTCAGACTTTTATTCATTTAGTTAAATCAGTGTCGAATTCAAGCACCAGGGCCCATTGATTAGTTAGCAAGTCTGAGATACGTATTATTATGCAGGTAGTTAGTTAGTTAGTTCTTGCAAATAAATGGGGATCAGTATAGACAGCTAGTCAGTCATCTATCTAATTGTATACGATCGTGTTTTTAATGAGATCATTTTTTTACGAATGAATCTATCTAAGGATTCAAGTCAAACCTGAAGGATATTCATTCACTATTCCCCAATGTTCAGTCTCATTTATTTTGTGCACATCACAAACTTATAGTTAGTTAGTTTCTTCTACCTAACTTTTTAAGCTCCACTTTTGGTAGATGATAAGAGGTTTATCAAGTTGATGCTTCTTCATGAATCTTGTAGAATTTTTTTCCCTCCACCTTTCTATTTTCTGAAGAGAGAGTAAATTCCTTTTTATCCGTTGAAACTGCTTGGTTGGCCAGATTGTTTCAGTTGGATAAGTCAAGTGAAAGATAGGATTTTGATTGATAGGGAAACGTAGCCATTTCATGCTCTCAGGTATAATCTAGCCATTCTATCAACCTAATATCTATCAAATTGTGGATAAAAAATGGAATGAGAAAAGATGCAAACTAAAGGTATTCAATTTATGTAGCGTGCACTTAGATTGAGTAAGTATTAGAAATGTTTAAAATCGGTTTAGGATTTCGGAAATTGACTGGAAAAGCTTTCCATCATTTTTAGTATACACTTTTAAATGTAAAATCTATGTCTATAATAAAGAACGCCCGCTTGTGAAGCTGTTTAGTTAGACACAGAAATTTAGTGGAGCTAGCATGGTGTTCTGTTATTGAATTGAGTGAAAATAAGTGATGTTGGTGGCTTTTTATTCCCAAAATATAGAAGGGAAGGATAAATTCAAAGCACGAATAGGAATTCCCACATGAACATACTAGAATCGCTTTAAAGGAACACCTTTCACACAAAATGCATAGAGAGCAAGTCGACTGTATGCATTTATTAAGATTATTCAGTGAGAAAATATATATTTCTCACCTTACGTTGGTTGGTTGGTTGGTTGCACCCCATGCTCAAAATTTCCGGAGATGGCTACACTTTTAACACCTTCTTTATATGCACATTATAGGAAAATCCCTTTTCTCCGTTATTTAAATGGGTATGTGGAATGCTTTTATTTCCACATTTCTCCATTCTGTCTACGTACACAAGTGGATTTGAGAGAACGGTAGTAAGTAGTAAAGACTCAGGGAACCATGATGCGAATATTTTATGACGCCGATTAGAATTATATTTTCACACCAAAACTTATATTTCATGTTTAAGAATGCAAGTTGCGTAAAGAATGTCTAGAATTTCTACTCTGCACCTGATCAGTTAGTTGTAGTGAGTGCAATATTCAAATGTTTTATAGCTATATAGCCTGTGAAGTAGAATTTATTGTTTCTTGAATCACTGAAACGTTAAAAATTGTCCACAAAAATGCATAAAACATTGGGTTGGAGTATTTAATCATTTAAATTGTACACGAAATGGACAACGAGGGATGAATGTTTGCTCAATACATTCAGCAGGAAATACAAAAGAGAAAAATCTTCACAAGTTGAAACTATAACAAAATAGATTTATTCTCTTAACTTTTATTTCCTTTCAAAGCCCATACACTTTGAAACTTTTTGTAGCCCTAGTCTAAATCAACAATAGAAAGAATCCCAACTTCATAGTAGAATATAATATTGGAAAGAAATGAACCGTGTGATCTACGAATTGAACCTTTCTGCAAGCTTTTACAACATTGATTTTTTTGCTCATCCTTTGATTTCAAACATGCCTCCAGTTCCGAAAACATGGATGCATTCAAAATGTTCCTACTTTGTTCCATCTCATCTACAGCTTTATGTAGTCACTATGTACATGAAAGCAATAAACGGAGCCAATCGTGAAACAAGTGGCGCAAAATGGTAAATGAAATTTTCTGTAATGCAGGCAACTTTCATCATAGCTTCACAAATAGCCACATTTGGCACACTTTTCATTCCTTACAAAGAAGTTCTTTGCGCAAAAATTGGACAACTGGCTACGCTTTTTGTAGAAAAATAACTTTCAAAGAATTACTGTCATAAAAAGGAGGCTAATTGCAAAGGCGGCTGTTCCCAGTTCAGTGCACCAACTTGAGCGAGCCAGTGAGTATTATACTCACACGTGTGCCACTCATGTCCCAACCTGAAAAACAATTTTCTCAACTATTTCGCTCATCTTATCTCACTTTGAAGGTTTGGACGTGAAATGTCAGACCCTGTACGTTTTTTCAGTTAGATAGTTAGAGTTAGCAATTTAGTACTTGAATTGGATCAATCTTCTATAGAGCTAACTTTACCTTAGATGATAGCATTATCCCGCTTTCTAACTAACTAAGTTATGGATAAAAATGTGGATCCATTTCACGATTTTGTCTATCAATGTGAAAAATGGGATGAGGAACCGCCCATCACATGTCATCAGAAACTATTTTAATTTTGGAGGAGCAAATCCGTTTAATATTTCATATAGAGTACACAGGGCATAACGATTCGATTCGAGTGGACGATTTATTTGGGCAGCTTTAACTAACAGCCCATCATGTCAGTTTGTGTGCACCCGCAGTTTCTTTACTGCACTGACTGACAGACAACAAAACATGGTTGCGAATCTATAGATTGTATCGTCACTGGATCAATAGTCCTGGAACCAAAACAATATGCGTGCGTACATATGTACAACGTGACAACAAACTTTACGATCCACATGATGTTGCACACTTTGCAAGTTTTTAGGATGTAGTATACACAATGCTTCTGGCTAATATATGGATGAAGCATTGTATACTATTATGTGTGAATGTAAAATCATGAAGTTTTTAACTAAACTAAACGCTGTTTAATCAACAAAACAACATTTACTGGCGAAAGTTCCGATTGTGCAAATAGAAAATCCACGGCATAAACTATTTGGAATCCTTTTGCATTATAAATGAATGGTTCCTGC
>Ga0210040_10005964_pt1 | contig 15342 bp, 8 predicted proteins | sample CryGeyCG12114_NA_FD_185462 | JGI IMG/M metagenome (GOLD analysis project Ga0210040, IMG submission 185462) | Groundwater microbial communities from aquifer - Crystal Geyser CG19_WC_8/21/14_NA (SPAdes) (version 2) | ecosystem: Environmental > Aquatic > Deep subsurface > Groundwater | place: USA... | reverse complement strand
ACTGTCGGCTCTTTTTGCTGTCGGTGTCGGCTCTCTTCGCTGTCGGTGTCGGTGAAATTTTTTGTCGTTGTCGGCTCTTTTCGCTGTCTGTGTCGGCTCTCTTCGTCCTACCCTAGAGAATGTTTTTACCTTTTCTTGATGGTATTTTAGTGAACTCCCGCATTCATTTATGATTCTCACATTTCCCCTTTTTGTGTGTGAACATAGTAACATAGCATTACGAACTTCTAACATAATTTGACGTCGAACTATTACTACAATATTCACTCAATTCAAGAAATGCCACCGCTACTGCAAAGTTTTTACAGTATAACAAGTATAACTATATAGTATAGCATAATAATGACAGAAACGGCGTCAAAAATGGTGATATCATAGAAAACGAATCATCGTAGCTGTTTAGCTGTTCGTAGCTGTTTTACACACGTAATATACGAAACGCGCTTTTAATTTTAAAATAGACCAATCAGAGCATCTTCGGCACCAGCTCTGCACCAATGAGTGTGTCTTCGGAACTTTTCTGCACAGCTGCTTTACCCAAAGTCACAGACATTGCTATGCATAATTTGTATGCTTCTCGTAAAACATGTACTACGACGTATTCCCTGGTGATATTCATTGTCGTCCATGTTGATATTTGCTGCACATGCAATGAATTTACTAGCAAGTTTACAATTTTATTTGAAAATTGTTATCACTAAATCAAATACACAAACCCATATAGTTAAAGGAAAAAACGATAAAGAAAGTAAATTATTAATTTCATATCGACCGAAAGAACCTACTTACTTACTAATCTACATAAAGCACTTAATTTGAGTTTTTTAGTTAGTTCAATCCTAGAGTTTTTACAAGACATTGGACATGTAATTTTCCTACTAAGACATATTCATACTTACATTCATGCACAGGATATCACAAAGCAGAAATGAGAAAAAAATATGACGCACGCCTATATGTTCAGGAGCCCATCCTTTGTCCAGTAAAAAAATCAAGGACTTTCGTTGATACTCTATGCAACGTGACTTTCTACATGACATTAGTGCAGCTACTTTACGCTTGCAATCTTTTTTATCAGTCAATTTCAATGTTGATTTCGACCTCACTATGTTATTCAAACCATTTACTTACTATCCTACATTCGAATAATCTTTGTTCTTGATAGCTTACTTTCTGGCTCCCATTGTCACGCTCCAGTCCAGAGTTACTCGTATGTTGTATTCCAGCTTTCCACCATCATATGGTCGTATAATACCTAAACGTTAGAGACCTTGAACCAGAACTTACAACAGAGTAAAACCGCTTCAAGTACAAAAATAAGACTGCATTTCAGCGGTAGTGGGCAAACAGTAAACGTCAAGTCTAGCTGTCAAGGTTAGTACATTTTTTCTCGCTTTGCTAGTTTTCAAACAAACTTTGGGGGCTGGGGACAAGGAGAACTGTGCGGGAACATGGTGCATGCAAGTGTAATTTAAAAGTCACCCATATGAATTATTTTACAGTAGGCAAAATTTACGTGATAGTCATGCACCATTTGAGTTTCTGTTTCCATATTACTGCGAAGAGTTTAATTTTGGATAGCGTGCTTTCTTGCGCGGCGTGCGATAATGTTGTCATGATTTCGTATTGCGTGTTAAAGTTTAACAATTTATGTCTGTCTTAAACTTTTCAGAGCATCGATCTGAAAAAGTTTCGTCGATAAATTCAAACAGGCACTTTGCAAAAATGAGACTCGGAGACGTATTTCCAAACTTCAAGGCCAAAACTACTATTGGCGATATCCAATTTTATGATTGGCTTGGCGATTCGTGAGTTACAATAAAAAATACCTCTTGCACCCGTGCACCTATTGCAATTCTTACCTAAATCATAAATGCTTTAAACGTGACTTGTGTTTTTTAGATGGGGAATCTTATTTAGCCATCCAGCTGATTACACACCAGTATGTACCACTGAACTTGGAAGGGCTGCCAACTATTACCCCAAGTTTGTAGAACGGGGTGTAAAACTCATTGCTTTGTCAGTAGATGACATTGAGTCTCATCATGGATGGGTTGCAGTAGGAAAAATTGCAAAACTTACTAACTAACACCCTAAGAATTATTTTTCCTCCAATTTATAAAATGTGGTTTTTATTTCAGGACATCAAGTCATACTGCCCTGAGCTCAGGAACAAGGAGTTCCCTTTTCCGTTGATTGCTGATGAGAAGCGTGAGCTTGCTACTTTGTTTGGAATGTTGGATCCAGATGAGAAAGACGCTAAAGGAATGCCTCTTACCTGCCGATCTCTTTTTGTCATTGGGCCTGACAAGAAATTGAAGCTTTCCATTCTGTACCCTGCATCCACGGGGCGCAGTTTTGATGAAGTTTTGCGTGTCATTGACTCTCTTCAGTTGACTGTACGCCGTAAAGTTGCCACTCCTGCGGACTGGAAGGTGAGTTTTTGAAGAGCAGTCATTGTCTGCATTATTGCTTTACGCTGTTTTCTTTTTCTACAGCAAGACTACGTTGACATGAAATTTTTTTTGCGTATTTTCAGCCTGGAAATCATTGCATGGTCTTGCCTACAATCTCTGACGAAGAAGTTAAAACCCATTTCAAAGAACCTGTGACAACAATTCCTATGCCTTCTGGCAAAGGATACGTCCGTCATGTTACATTGCAGGATTAAAATACTACATGCTTATTACAAGGGCTTTCAGCTTTACTCAAATTTTACATTTTTAATTCCTACATTATTAAATTGTTACTGTTCGGGGTAGAATGATTCCAATAAATCAAAATTTGGATTATTTGTACACCAATTACTATTGCGAAAAATCAGTAAGTGTACAAGCAGAGGTTATTCGCACAACTTTCATTGGTCATGTTAGTCTTTTGTGACCCTCGCCTATAGTAAGTTTGCTGTTTTGGTAAAAATGTGAAATTTCCATGAACCACAACTCAAAAATTTAATCTGCTATGCATAACAAAAATATTTTCTCTCAGGTTTGAATTTAAAAAGAAATTTTGTTCGATTTAGTTATCGACAACAATTGTCAAAGCATTTCACGAAACCTTATTTCACCAAAATCAGAGGTATTTACAAAAACAATCTTTATTCTATGGTTTCATGCCTGTACATATGGCATGTCAAAAATTCTATAACTGTTGTTTGCCTACAAGCTTCCCTTGTTTTACGGCAACTCTTTCGCATCACAACAGCCCATGCATTGTACTCAATATGGCAAATATGCTTCACCTCAATTCCTCAATACGCATTCTATAACTAGCTATCTAACAAGAGACCATTCACATATGACGTCCAAGAAATTTCAAGATTTTTTATCCTTTGCCCCTCCATTAAAATCTTTTTGATAAGAACCTCATGGCATTTCTGTTCGACATTACCGTCGATTTTCAAAAATCCCCTCCCCCCCCCTAAATTCTGAATGGTCCCCAACGTTTTACCTATCGTTTTTAGCACACATTTCTAGAGCAAACTCATTAGTCAGTCAGCGTGCAGTGAACGAGATACGCTAGAAGTTTTTGCATGCGAGCTACAGAGCTAGAGCTATGAGTGACAACACAAAAGCGAAAGGTTTTATTATAGCCATAGCCGTACATTTTGACGTAGTTAAATTGAGATAGCTCCTTTTGTATATTATAGTGCGTTGTAGATGTGAGCAGGAGAGATCGGATATATCAGCTGTTCCGTTGTAAATAACATAATTTTCATAATTTTATAGGCACCCTAACCATGAATCATCATTACAACATTTATTCGTAGTGAGTGAGTTGGGGTTTTCTGTTGGTTTAGATTAAGTTAGGGAGCTCACGTCAAGTTGATTCATTGTAGTTAACCTCTCTATCTTGTAAAAGTTTGCGTCAAGAAAAGTCAACTTCTTCTGACTGGCTGTTTGTATTAGAATTTATAATTCCTTTTAACAATATAGTCAGTCACAGGGTGGATATTGTAAATTAGTGGTTTTTATTTCAACTGTCCGAAAGCGAGATTCCATCTTAATTTTTTAGGAATAAGATTGCTAGTTTTAATTAATGTTTTTCACTGAATACGATTCCCTGGTATTTATCGAGTTTGTCAGCAGTTCCACGATAGACAAACGGAAAGTGAAGTAAGTTTATTTGAATAAAGTAATCTGCTTCTGTAGGATAACAACTACTTAATTCGTTAACAAATTGTCAGCGACCTATTTATCATCACGTGGTCAACAATGAGTGTATGTGTGACAAACAAAACAGTTGATTAAAGTTTTGGTGTATTTTTGCGCCGTACTATAGGTATTCCGGAGATTCCAAGTTAAATTCAATCTAAATCCGAAACCATGGCTAGTGGTCCATACAATTATTCGTATATTTTTAAGTACATCATTATTGGGGATATGGGCGTAGGCAAATCTTGTCTTCTCCATCAGTTTACCGAAAAAAAATGTAAGTTAGATTTGTACAATCGATTGGGTGCGGAATCAAGTTCGCCACTTATTATATAAATGCCAGAGCCAAAGGCATCTGATATGTTTGTCAGTTTTGGGAGCGTCGAGACAAATTAAAAAATAAATTGATTTACTCTTGTACACAGTTATGGCCGATTGCCCTCATACAATTGGAGTTGAGTTTGGAACCCGTATCATCGAAGTATGTGGGCAAAAAATTAAGCTTCAAATATGGGATACAGCTGGTCAAGAAAGATTCCGTGCAGTTACCAGGTTTGAAACTTTTTTAAGGCTAACCTTTCGTGTACAAGTGAAAAATTTTGACCGAAAAAAATAAAAATAAATAATTGAGCAGGTCGTATTATCGAGGAGCAGCTGGAGCTTTGATAATCTACGACATCACCAGAAGGAGCACTTACAATCATTTATCCAGTTGGTTGACTGATGCCCGTAGCCTGACTAATCCTAATACTGTAAGTTTAGCATTGAATCTGAAATGGATTACAAATAGATCGAATATCCAAGTTATTGCTCTGCTCACTAACACAATGTGCTTGCACTTTAAAGGTGATCTTTCTTATTGGTAACAAATCGGACTTGGAAGCGCAACGTGAAGTGACCTATGAGGAAGCCAAAAAATTTGCCGATGAAAACGGATTGAAGTTTGTTGAAGCCAGTGCGAAAACGTGAGTGAACTGGACGTGATTTTTTTTGTGTCCTAATTAAAAGCCAAGTGGTGTTCGAGCTTTACTACAAAAACAAAGTGTTACATTTCTATATTAAAAGCGCAATGGGGATTCAGGTGGAATGTCGCTTATGTTATACAAAATACAAATTCGCATTTTCCTTTGCCTTTCGCTCTAAAACGCTAATATGTTTATGATATGCGCGTTCAATCAATATTCTCTACTGCTAAAAATTTCAGAAAAAAAATGTGACGACTTCTACATACTTTGTTTTATTTTATCAGGGGCGAAAATGTTGAAGAAGCTTTCCTGGAAACAGCAAAGAAAATCTACGAAAGTATTCAAGATGGAAGGTAATTTTTCGCACATAAGATGTTAATAACTGAAGCTAATATTTGAAATTAATTTAATGTTTAAAGGTTGATCAATATGTACACTGATTGACATTGAATACTTTTTTATTCAGTTTGGACCTGAACGCTGCCGAATCTGGTGTGCAAAAGAAGCCTGGGTCTAGTAATGGAGCCAGAACATTGAACAATGATGCATCAGATGGGAAAAGTCCTTCATCATGCTCTTGTTAATTGTGCAGGGATTATTATTAGTTTGCAGAGAATATATTTGCATGGGTCATTCTCATTATCTCATCTTTTGGACATTATATTATTGCTTCCGAATGAATATTATTTATAACCTTGCACTTGTGCACTTATACGATTTTTCTGAAGGACGGTATGAGAGCCAGAGAAGTATTTTAGCTCGAAACAATATCCAGTCAGTACTAACAAACTAACTAACTAAAACTATGTAATATCAGGCAATATGGTTTGACGACTATTGGTACTGGTCATATAGAAGTTAGTACGTATTGGTATGCTTGTATAGTTTATTCATGAGGTTGGAAAATAGTGCGGAATATAATTTTTTCCAAATTTAAATTACTTACTCTAAAGCATACACAGCTTAATAGAATTAAGTGGCATTTGCAGCTACCAAAAATATTTTTGCTGAACAAACTATGCTAATTGTAGTCAATTGGTTTGGGAGATTAACGCTGCCCATCATATTAATGGATTCATTTGAATGGATGATTTGATACTTGTAAGTACTGTATGTTCATGTTATTTTGGTCCAAAGTTTTTTGGCGTTGGTTGATTCTTCCTGGTGAACTTTGCAGCAAAATTCAACAAATGAACATTTAACAAAAATAGCAAGAACTTACCGTTATGGTATGGAAGTCCATTTTGATTTAGGACATACAGTAACCCTGTTTTAATCAGTAAGATCATAAATAGCATGAAATATTACTATAATATAATATATCGTAATGAATAATAATATAGCAGTTGCCGTTCCTTTGTTATTTTCGTTTCTTTTTGTACAGACGTATAATAATTCGGTGAATAAGTGTACATATTATGTAAAGACGCCTTTTCACATGATTAAAAAAAAAAAAAGGTGTACCTAACTTGTTGTATGTAGTTTTCATGTACTCTACTATCACTCGAGTCGTGTACAGCAGTAGACTTTGAAAATAAGTTTGTATAAAATATTTTTCCTATGTGTACGGAAGAAGTGGGGGCTGTCGCTGTATGTGATAGAATAAACGCAATAGAGATAATCATACAAAAGTTTGTGGTGGATAGATAATGATATCGTCATGATTTCATCAAAAGCTTGGCACACACAAAAAACTACATCCGGTGAAAGGCTCAAACTTTTTCCGTCTTTGGTCGCCTGTACATGTCACTCCACTTTGAGTGGAGTTTGTTGTAAGTTTGGATTGCATGCTATGAATTTTCTGGGCTATTTCCTCTATGATTATACTAATGGACCCTTTTCATTCCCATTAATACCTAGTATGGTCTGGTAATACATACGCTAGCTCACAAAACTTAAACTCTTAAAATTTTCAATTAAAAATATGCACGATAACGGATTGATTGTTTGCAGTGAGCCCCTAAAATCGTGAATTGATACATGAAAGAACTGACAAGATGAATGTACTAAAATTCATGTAACAAGTTCGTAGTATTTTTTTATCATTAGAAAAAAAAATTTCAGAGTCAAATTATGGAATCCGAATATTTTGTACGCAAAAAATCGTGCATGTGAATATTTTTATCATGCATTTTGCTGCTTGCAATACAAGCTTGCAATTATTAGCAACACTCAATATGGTCTGCTAATCAACATAATTTACATTCTTGAATTCATGCAACAGGGATGCACTTTGAGTGCATTTTAATCTTGTAAAACTAGTCATTCGTGTTTTCTAGACATATCTCATTATCAATAAGCTGGGAAAGCTTCCATTCAGAGAGCACAAATCAGACATAAATCCCCGGAGAATATGCTTATTTTTAGATGCCAATTTCCCGTTATTGTGCTAAAAATGCTTTGTGATTGGATTCATGATTTGCTCCATTTAGAAGCTGTTTCTTTATGTTATGAAACCAATGATAATAGCCTAGTTTCATATAATAGCATAGATTCTTTTTCATCAGTCCTATTTACATAGTCTCAAATTCATGTCACAGCAGTGAAGCAAAGTCAATGTACTACGACTTAAAATTCAACATATGATTTTTTCATGGTGCAGAAACCTATACGAATACGTGTGGGTGGTAGAAAATGTTTTATGAATAAATTTCCAGCATGTTAATAACCTATGGGAGTCAAGTTGCAGAAAAAAGTAAACTTCGAGTTCTATTTCACGTCAGATCATTAAACTTGCACCTTTATTTCCCAAATTCTGTACATTATAGCATCTCGTTCACCGTATGATCCGTATAACTAACTTTATCACATTATTTGATTGCATTCAGGTTGTCCAAATTTGTTGCATCCCAAAAACCACATCTCATAAACCACAATGATAATAACAGTTGTGTTTATTGTGCGTGGGGCAATATAATAATTACCTTTTTATGTCGGTTCAATGGAGATGCGAATTAAAAAAAAAAGATGATGCTATGAATTCTTACTCAGTAACTACCAATTTTGCCACTCTATAATGATGACTGTACAGGGGTGCAATCTTTTCCACAACGTTAAAACTATATTGAAGCTAGTAACTAACTAACTAACTAACTACTACAGAAAATCGTGCACGGTGCATGACGGATGAACACCAAAAAACTAGTCAAGCTCACCAAATTATAATACTACGTACGGCATCTTTAATACAGAAAGTCATCGAATAAAGCACGCATGAATGCTACTGCTGAAGAAACAATGAATGATATGTCAATTTTTTTTATTGCTAACTAACTACGTTCAAGCCAGTTTTCTTTTTTCATCTTGTAGAAACTGGGATTTTAGTCTAGTTTACTTTTTAGTTGTGTTACCACTTCCTTTCTGTGTACACATTCTTGATATGACTGTGTAGAATTCAATTTATTCATACAAAATCTGCAGCTTTGTAGCTGCTCCATTCCATTTGAAATGCGTTTCGAGCACAAAGAGTATTGTGATAACGACTCCAAGTTGACAAAGCTTGCAAAATGTCAAAGTTCAGCTAATTCAGTTTGTGATGATAGTGGTGGGACACAAGGATGGGAAATTAATATGAGGGCACTCAAGTTATCTCATTTGTTTCCAACTATGGCACTCACGCTCTTTGTTTTTGTTTTCATTCTTTGTCCAGTGGATGCGGCAGGTAAATTTTCATGACCGGGTGTTTGGATGTTACATGAGATTTTCCCATGGAGTTGTATGTAATAATTTCTTGGAAAGAAGGGAAGTGTTTATATGTTTTATAAGTGTGTATCATGTAATGTTTTTTCAGTTTTGGATGTAATGTCAGAAATGCCGTTGCACGAACTGTCCTCACTTACTCGGTCTCCAGATGAAATCAGCGGGTTGAAAATTGAGCTGCTCAAGCAGATTAAAGCAATTGATCGTATGCAATGTTTTCCCAAGGTACAATAAATTATATTTTTAAAATGAAAACGCATACTTAAAAATGTTTATCCTAAAAAAATGCTTTAAAATTTATTGCTATGGGATGTGCTGTAGGTCTTGTGTGGCTTAAGTGTAAAACCAGAGGATCAAGAAATTGATGAATCTACTGAACTCAATAAACAATTCGTGGAGCAGTATCTATCCCTAATGAGATCAGCAATACCTCAGTAAGTCAAATTACGTTATATGCGAGTAAAATAACAATTTTTAAGTTGTTTTAGAGGGTGATGTAATTTTTAATAACAGGAGTAGAGAGTCGTTATCACATAGCCCCAGTCATTCCAAATACTCAAAAATCCGGTTAAAAAATGCGCCTGAGGTATTCAAATCGTCAGATTCACCTGAATACGATTCTTTCTCGTTTTCTTCATCCAAAAAACAGCAAAAATACACGCCACAAGATAAGGAATTGTTGCGCCAATTTTTTATTCAGAAAGCTGCAGCTTCAAAACGTCCGCATTCAGCAATGTTAGATGACATTTTACGCAAAAGAACATCCGAATTTGCCGAAAATGAAGCAAAGCAAGATGGCACTTCAGTTGCAACAAATATTAAATCATTGATCAGTTCATTAGTACCTACAGTGAAAGTTTCATTCGAAAAGGATTCTTTTGCAAAGGATCCATTTTTTAAGCCTGCTGGACGGAATCAAAGAGATTTTACGTTTTTAGATGTAAATAAATTAAATACACAATTAACCTATTTAAAATTTAATAAAATTTTCAAAACATTTTTTTTATAATTAAGATTTATTTTTCATTTCAGGATGAAGAAATGGAAATGTATTCTACTGCCGTAGAAATCGGCAAGAAACTGACAGATGCCAAGCAATGTGACTATCTGTACAACGGATGTCCAATTGAGTTTGAGAAAATGATAAAGATGATTGCTCAAATGCGTGGAGCTCTAAAAGCTAGTGATAAACACACTTTCAAATCAAAACTTGAAGACACGAATTCCCAGTACAGGGAAAAACATAAACCCATTTCAACAACTACTACTCACAGACCTGTGCAACAGATTAGCACCACACAAACTAACCCCGTGTTCCCACCACCAAATGCGAAACTTGCAATGACTGAAATGGAGCCACAACCACAGCATGAGATATCAAAGGAAGATCTGAAAGTCTTTGACATTCTAATGCCAACAGGGAACGTAAGTTCAGCTTGAAAGATTAACATAATAGTTCTGAAGACTTTCCATTATGAAAGCAGCATAAACTATTTAGCTTGTCAACAGTTTTGCATACACAATTTTCACTTTTTGCATTTTCAACATGTTTGAAGTCACTTACATAGTCACATATTATTGTAGTATCTAAGCAAGTACGGGTTTTCTTCCAATCAAAATTCTCGTGCATAGCCAGTGTTAATGCATAATTCTTCATTTTCGTAACACAGAAATATACAATACGACCAACCCCAGTGCCGCTTTTGAGCTTGGCGTCTAAAAACAAATACCAAGATATCCAAGAGGGTGAAGACTATTACTCGTATGAAAATGACAATTTTGAATCAGCCAAGAAAATTTTTGAGAGTATTGACATTTCAGGAGATGACGCTAATCAGTACAATAGTTTTTCCTTTGATAAAGGGCGATCTTCTAATGAAGAAAAAAAGAACAAACCTAAACGATATCACAAACCTAACAACAATAAGAAAGATTTCATAAATTCTGGCTCAGTTGAAAAACTAACTGTGGAAGGGTTATTCAACCAACATCGTTTGAGAGAAGATCTTGCTCAAATTGTAAAATTACCTCCAAAAACACCAACAAAACAGCCAGTAACGCATGAACCATACAAAATCAGAAAAAAACCTACAAAAAATACTCTGTCTGGAGAAATACACCGTGCAACAATTACCCACATGCAAATCCACGCTACAACTAAATCTCCGTATTCTATTACTAGAACGCACGCGCCCTACAAAGTCAAAGGAACAAAGGCGCCCCACAATGAAATGAAAACAAAAGCTCCTCAAAAAATTAAGGCCACAAAAGCTCCTGAAAAAATTAAGACCACAGAAGCTCCTGAAAAACACAAAATTAAGGCTACCAAAGCGCCTCATCACAAAATAAAGGGAACAAAAGCACCCCATCACAAAGGAAAAGGAGCAGCAAAAGCAGCACAACACGTTGTGAAATCTCAACCGATTCCAACTACAGTACCCACTAGTCCCAAACAAGAACGCGCTACCACAATCCGTCAATATCATTTAGAAGTACCGACAACTTCAGCTACTGAAATTTTAATAGCTGCTACAAAATCTCCTCACAAAGGTTATACAATCAGGAGGAAGAAAGGCCAGGGACACAGCAGTAGTACTTCCAAAGGACTCACAAGAAATCCCGTTTTAAAGACAACAAAAGTTCCATTCCACGAAATAACAAGAAGGTCTACAACTTTGAGAAGTATTCGACCCCAAGGGGAAACTCTGAGACCTTATACGTATTTAGACCAGTATATGGATGCATGGGATTCGGATTCTTATGGGGAATCTATAGTCAGGGCACCGAATAATCAGCAAATTGTTGTAAAGACTCGTCCAGCACCTACTACGGATACTGTTCAAATAATTAATATCGAGTATCAGACTTCCCGTCCTTTATCTCGAACAACGGCAAAAATCCGTATTGATGGGGAAGAATCGTCCACTCCTGTATTTAAACCGACGACCATCAGCCCAGTGTTTGTATCCCGTGAAACATCAACTAAAAAATGGATTCCGGTCACTACTACATCGCTACCGCAAACTATGACACCAATACGATTGATGCCGTCACCAATTCCAACAGCCTCTGTTCGAAAATCCACTATAGCACCAAGTCCAGCTTATTTAGACGCTTATATGGGGTCTCTGGAGTCCTCTGCAGGTGGAAATGTTGAGCCCAAATTTGAGGATTTGCTGCAGTTTGTTAAAAAGGCTCCAGGTAAAAGATATTCTGTGGTGAAAAAGAAGGATCCTAATAGGAGTAACAAACTGGGAGAGAGAACTACTACTACTACTGTGAAACCTATTCACCTACAAGTTCAAAAGTTGACAGCAATGAATTTTGGATATGGCGGAAAAAGACGAGTTAGAGTGCGCCGGTCCCCTTTGGAGAGCAAGAAAAGGCGAGTAGTGCACTTACAAAAGCGAGAACGTCCGATTTTTCGAATTTTCTTAAGCAGGATGGATGGGACTGTGACTAAAAGGAACAGGAACAGCAAACAAAAAAATAAAAATAAAAGGAGACGGAGACCGGCGAATAAAAATAAGAAAAGGAAGAAAAATAAGAGACGAAGGCGTCCGCGGCCTACCCCGAATACACGGGTTAAAGCTAATACCGAAAAAAAGCGTCGGAAAAATGGCGGGAATAAACGATATACAGTGAGAAAATGTAATCGACTAAAAAATGCTCGTCGCCGGAGAAGATGTGTTCGAAACAGAAAACGTGAGGAAGAAAAAAAGAAGAAGCGGAAGAATTTACAAAATATTATGAATTTAAATCGCATTAGAATTCAGAACATGCTTCGAATTCGAAATAGAATTCGAAATAAAAAGAAGAGCAGCAGAAAGAAACCTGTGGCTGTCAGTGTACCAACCCAAGCTGAGTTTTCCAAAGAGTTAAATGCTAAAACGACGGATGATGAAGATGAATTCATTGACTGGACACTAGAGCAAGAGCAGAAATTGGCAACTACTACTGTTGCTCCTCCGTCTGATAAATCCACGACGGAGAGTATTTTTCAACTCTTTGAAAATGTTGGATCCGATTTTAGTAAAACTGTTGTTGTAAATTAAGATTATAAGTTAGGTTGCAAAATCAATACTCGTGTTAATTTATTTGTTTTTAAACACTTTCTAAAAAATAAATACAAAATACTATTTGAATATGATGACTGACTTTTGACTTTTAGTCCAATCAATAATACAAAGTATATAAAATTCAAACGACAAGACGCGCTATCTTTGAGCCAGGCATGCGCACATAGATTGCTATTATTTACTTCCTTATAAATAAGTGCTCCCTTAGATTTTTTATCACCATTTTAATTATTTTTCAAATTCACTAATTATTCGCTACTGTGAAATATGAAAGTATATCAAACAACTGATTTTCAAACTCTGCTGAAAAACACTGTCAAGTTAGTAACAATATAACAACGATACTTGTAATTAATAATTAACTTTAAAAGCAGAAATTCATGTATGATTGTTTGATGAATCTCATTGCAAAATTTTAAATTTGATCACAAAGCTATTATTTCTAAAATTTTAGACAAGTTCGTCAAAACGTAATTTAATATTGATTACAATTATCAGAGTAATGATGACGGTGGTTCGTTTTTAGTGTATCGTTTACAACATGATCGTGTTCCCGAAGCGTTTGGGTTATTATGTATGTTTGTCAAGTTACAACAAAACAATATCTATTCCATTTCGTATCGATAGAATGAAATGAGCCGTACTATAGATATTTTTGTGCAAATTGAAGCCTATTTCCAGACAAACATAATTCCCGAGAAACTACATACGCTTTCTGGATTATTATATCATTGAACGGGACCTTGTTTATAACAATTTGCTGTATGGAATGTTAGAACATGAAGGATGAAATACACATTAATTAGCGTGTACATGCTACTTATTTTGTGGAAATTATCAGCATTTAGAATTCAGCCGTGTGTTTGTATTCATTTCCACGTATTTACTAATTTCTCCCTCACTATTGTTCTCTTTTACTTTACCTTAGCTTAGCATTAACTATCAAACATCCCAAACCATTGCAGCATATTGCATCACTCATCAAATCATCATCTTATGAAATTACGTGCTAAAAACTTCCTATCCCAGTTGAAATCCCAACAAAAGAGAGAAAGTATAATCCAATGGTGAGTGAGAGGGACTACTGTGTACTCCATTGAATTGATTTGACAACACTATCAACCTCCGACGAGGAAAAAATTGAATTCTCGGGATAGCAATTACGTACCAAATGTAAAATTCCGAAGAAACCTTTAAAGAAAAATTTCATTCTGCTATTTGAAAACATCGTGAGTGCTGCTCATGCATGAAAATGTGGCGGGCATTCCAGATCCGCACAGACAGAATATTTGATAATGTGACAGTGACAAAGTAATCTACGAGGATTTGTTGTATACAAGTGACACACATCATCACATCAGTTAAGTATGAATGATAGAATGTTTGGAATTGTGTTTCCGTTTGGAATTTTATATACACTATGACTGACTGACTGAGTGCATTCTGAGCTGCTCGCCTGTAGCTAGACTTAACCTGTCAAGCCACATGGAAATGATGAATAAAGTTATGATGATTTGATGATGCACTATATTTTTTCTGTGAATGAAAAGAATGTAAAATTTAAAATATTTTGGAAATAAGCTGTGTTTAAAACTTGGCTGCTGTGTGGAGGAGATGAATGTATAGTTGCAAGTTTTTGGTCTATTATGAAAAAAAGCTGCCAACTTGGAATTGTACGGAACAGAATTGTGAACAGATCTAGACGACAGTGCACAAATTAAAAACTTAATTTCAAATGGTTTAAATGAGAGTTAACCTCTAGGCAATCGCGTTCAGTTCAACTGTGTTAACCCAATGTGTCAAACCAATGTTTTAGATTTTTAAAAGCTTAGAGTCTTATTTAGAGGAATGAATCTGGCATTCAATATGTTATTTTTAATTTGATGCACTTTAAGCAGCTCAGTTAGAAACACTTCCTCAGTCAGTAAATTTAGTCAGTGCCACCAGTTAAATAATAGTCTTATTGTTTTTTGTGCTACCTAGCTCGTCATGGGATCTGAAATTCCTGAAATCCATAAGGCGCCCAAGATGAACGTAAAAACACAAAGTAAATAATTTCCAGTGAACAAACATATGACAGGACAAATGACTTTGCCTCTAGTTTATATTCACATAAAAAGTTGTGTAATAGCACTGCTATACAGTGTACAGTGAGAACAAGCTGATTAATCAAAACGCGGGCTCGAGTTTCCCGATGGGTGATACTGTTATACAATTTATGTGATTTAATACAGAGGCAGCCATCGGGAAACCCGAGCCCGCCTTTTGATTAATCAGTTTGTTCTCACTATACATGAAAAAATGCAGCCATTGTAATTCTAAAGCCTAGTTCACATGGATGCGATTTTACGTGCGATGTTATGTGCATCTGCGATTGTACATGCGATGTCATGTGAACCACTTCTGCAACTGTAGATGCGATATCATCGCATGATCACCATAGAT
>Ga0210040_10005963_pt1 | contig 15344 bp, 6 predicted proteins | sample CryGeyCG12114_NA_FD_185462 | JGI IMG/M metagenome (GOLD analysis project Ga0210040, IMG submission 185462) | Groundwater microbial communities from aquifer - Crystal Geyser CG19_WC_8/21/14_NA (SPAdes) (version 2) | ecosystem: Environmental > Aquatic > Deep subsurface > Groundwater | place: USA... | reverse complement strand
ATGTGCATGCAAGTCAATCTCACAGTGAAAGAAAATATTCTTCTCTTACTTTTGTTTAAACTTACAGACCTAGGATGGATTTTTTTCGCAGATAAAAGTTTCTATTCTCAACTTGTGACAAGAGAAAGCGGTGAGAGCCGTCACAGGCACGCTATGAGATATCAATAACGTAACTTCACAACTAACATGGATTAATTAGTTTGTGTGTCAGCAAAGGCATTCAACGAGCAGCTTTCAACTGCTAATGGTACTAGTTTATATAAAAAATTAGTAAAGTGTTGACTTTTTCGTATAATTCGTGCATTAAGTTTGTATTCAGAGCAGCTTCTGTTTTTGGTCACAATCGAGTTGGGCAGCAACTCAAATTTTCAGTATTTCCTTTCATTTTCAGTACTATTCAAATCAATGAATACAAAGTTTTAAATAGTGACTGACAAAAGTACGAGAATTTTATCAACTGTATTACACTTCTCTACCTTTGCAATGTATTGTCATGTTGTGTTGTTTAACAGCCCTTTGTATTAAGGACCTTTTAAGCTCATGTAAACTATGAAAGCATTGAAAGTATTTCTTACATGCTGTCTTTTCACAAATCCTCTTTTCATCATTATAAATCGTCAAAACATGCACAGAAACTAATCTACCTGCCTGCCAACTAGAAGAGAGATGTACACTGTAGCTACGAATAATGCTGTCGTAGACATTTTGAAAGCTGAAAGAAGATTTGATTTCCCCGTTGTAATTTATCATTCCTCACGTAACATTCATCATAGTGTAGTACATACGGGTTTTTTAAGCATCATCTTTGAAAGACATTTTAGTTTCTTTGAAAGGCACCTTTTATAGTCGTTAAGAGCGAGCTGACAAAAATGGTTTCCATACCCTAGTTTACATTCTTTAGAAATGTGAAATATAACATTTCTTATCATTCCCATTGGCTATACCCAAGTGCTTTCACCATTTTTGTGTACATCAAAATAATATTCTATTTATGTATGTCATAGAGAAGATTGGAAGAAATTGACATCATAAGTAGCCGATATTTGTAACTAACAACTATGGGGAAAGCTGAATATTTATGATCAACGTGAGGTAATCTAAACACCTTTTAAATGCTATGTATAGAAAATCTTAATATTTGTGTAAGCAATCAGATACATATTAAAATTGTTTTGGTAAGGTTTTAGAAAATGTGAATACATTATTATGTTATTGCAAGTCTGACAAATGCCAACTTGAATAATGAACATGTCCCGTAGGTACAAAAGAGTTAAGGTAGAAATCTTTGCACATTTTTTATTGACTTCCCTCTCTAATTTTTACTGCAGCTTTGTTGTAAAAATGGAGGCTATGAACGCAACAGCAACCTCTTGAATAAAAGCATCTTCACTGCATGACATAAATCCATATATTCATGAAATCTCAATTCACGCAAACCATTCATTTTACTCTTTGCGTGTTTTCTGTGACATTAATATGGCAGCATAGAAGTCCTACATCATTTTCGTGTAAGCTTCTCCTTTTATCGGAGCTGTATGAATAGATACATTCACGGATAAGCTCCAAAAGTTTACCACTTCCTGTTACATTAATATGCAGATTGCCTTATTATCGCGAGATCTGAAAATTATATCGCAGCTGAGAAGGTTTTTTTTTCTTTGCAGTAATATACATAGTTCATAAGTATGCAAATAGAAAAAGCAATATTCGAATAGTGATGCAGTGATCCGGTTATATTTGTAACCTAATGTGTTTATTATACAATCAAACAAATACCGGATTTTACATTCTTCTTTGATTTGTAGGCTACTGAATTTATTCAAAATTTGAGAGAAAGCTATAATTTTTTATAACGTTGTGTAGACCGGCATTGTAGCATTATAAGCAAAAACTGTAAAAAAGCTGTAGGAAAGCTATATTTTCACTATTTCCTATTTGACTCACAGTCAGTTAGTTGGCTAATTTTTAGTGAGACCATATTGGTAATGTAAAGTAATCAATAAACATAAGTTGTAAGCCAAGTAGTTTGTTTTGCTCAAGTTTAAAATTAGAAAGTCCATGACTTAAATCAAAACTAGTTTACTTTTAATACTAACGAACTTACTGAGCAGTTGGGGAAAGTGAGCATTACCACTTTAAATGAAAGTCTGCTATTAAACTTTTGTCACAGACTCTAACTTGTGGTTACCAAGTACTATGTCTGGCTTAATATATCATTAGAATTATGGTTCGAGAGTCAGTAGGAACATGTTTTCCCAAATAAATAATTTCAGTCAAACTAATGCTGCGTAAATATAAACTTTGATTCGTAAGCAAATAGGATTACAGTTGCAACAGAATGAGGCTTTTCCTTAGCGGGAATCGCATACTGCAGAATTAGTATTCTGCAGTCACTTTAAGACAATGACGGTAAACACTATTACAAAGACATCACACAAGACTTTCGTTTAGTAGTAAGTTAGTAGGAATGTTAACGCGGACTATATTCAGCTTGTAAAATGTAAAGGCACAGGATTTTTTATCCGCGGTGTGCAAAGAAAGATGCTCTTAATATATTTTAGCGTGTCAGAGTGTCAAGGTATCAAATAAATCAAATTTTGATTTAATGGTTCCTAATTTGCAACAGGGGTAGTAATCATTAAAAGTTATGGGAATCTTGGGAATTGTGATGCTATAGATATATATTTCTACAAACTTGAAACATATAAAAAAAGATTTCGACTTGAATGCACGAAATGAAATCTCCGTCTGTTTTTTAATATTTTTTGTATCTCACTACTACATTGAAAATCTCAAGGAAGGAAACATGAAAATATTCAGGGTTACCATTTTATATGAAAATTAATGAATGGTTTTCATTTCTCTTTTTGCAAGATTTTGGGATGAAGAAAAATGCTTTCTTTTGAACACTGACTATGCAACTGTCAGCAAAAAGGAAAATTGATTACTACCAACTGCAATGAAGACAGATGAACCCCTCGAAAAGATGGAGTTTCAAGAGCCGGAAAATTCTGTTTTATGCAATTTATAGCTATACAATTACTTAGATGACTACTGCACTGCATTAGTTGTCGTATCTTTAAATACTGACTCTACAGAAGCGTTGAGAAGACTTATAGCGTGAACGTGATTCTTTGTACGGGAAATGTATTTTAATATTTCATGTGATCACGCTTCACGTATAGCTGGCAAACATACTGGACATCAGATGCTGTTAATGTTATTTGCTACTGAATCTTTTATAATCTGATTTAAGGCCCATTTGCTTTTATGACTGTACCTTTTAATGGTTTTCTACTTGTTGTATGTAATAAGTACAATGGATTTTTTCTATAGGCGAAGACAGCCTATTAAATCAAGAATTTATGGCAACAATTGGCACTAATGCAGACAGTTTTAATAGTTTTGCTATTCATTTTGCACGTGTGAAAGCAATCTAAGAACACATGCAAATTTATTACCTTTTAGATTCAACGATGGAATAAAAAATTGCTAACAAATACACAGTACCTACCTGAAAAAAATGAGAGGGTAAACATATTGGCTTAAATTTGTTTTCACCTGCTTTAGTTTGCTGGATCATGTTTGATGAATTAAGTCAAAATTGGTGATATTTGAACATCTCCCAAATAGTGCATTCGTGTTTAAAATGCAATTTTTTACCACCAGTACTCCTGTAGCCAGGAGAAAGTCCCTAACATAGACGGTCAATTTTTTCCCGTAAATGCAGACTTAAACCTTAATTCAAATTATTCACTGTTTGTCACAAGCAATATTGAAATTTTTAGTGAATTTCAAAAATCTTGAAGTTTTATTAACTAATGTTGTTATGTGCATTCTGGTGAGACTTTAATTGATTATTAAGACTAAAATTGTCCGTTTGGTAAACTTAATTGCGATTAAAATTTATGAAGCCATAAACCGATATTTATAAAAATCAATACACCTCAAAACATTGCACTCATCTGGATGTGTGCAAAATTTGGTGATCCTAGCTTTAAAATTGCGACCCAGAAGATTCGACAAAGGTTTTTGCTCACGATTCCAATTGGGCGTAGTCATGGATTCCCGTCCTACAAAGGTGTTATTCGGAAACACAATTTGAGAGATCAAGTTGGTACAGCAATGCACAACAAGAATATCTCAATACCCATTTGTTTAGAGTAGTTCGGCGGGGAAGTTTATCAGCCATTTTCACCACTCATTTGCTCCCACCTGCTCATTTTAGTGTCGTGCAATTTCTCTCGCGTCAAATTTTTCTCCAACACAGATAAAAATACGTTCATAGTTCATGCCTTTTTCCATATTATTTTCCCATTGTAGACATAATGTTTCTTGTATAAATAGTAAAACTTTACTCATTGAAAATGTAATGTCAAAACTTTTGATTGCCAAGGTAAAGTTGTCATGAAGAAGGAGGATAAAAACAAATCAATGTTTTCAATTATGCCTGCAGTACATGTGTACAATTCCGTAGCTTTATTGATTTCAGATAACAGAGAAAATATTTTCCCAAACCCGTGCCTTCAAACACCTTTGGTAGTATTTGTTCCTGGTACTTGTGTATGTGCTCATCACTTCCACAACATTGCACATAATATTCTAAAAGGAAAAGACAATTTCGCAAAGAATTTCACTAAAAAATCTTTAACAATCTTCAATGCACGATAAAATGTGTTGAAGTGCTCAAAAAACTCCCTTTGCAAAGCAAAAATGAGATTGGTGGAATTCAATAACAAGAACTCCGTTCAGGGTTTTGGGCTTGTCATTCAATTTATACATAGATTGCTGTGTACTTCAAAAGAAAATTTTCTACTCCCTTTTTTTAACGGATGTTTATTTTCCTTAATCGCAAATTCGTTATTACTTTGACTTTGAGTTCATGTTTACAATATCAAAAAAATTTCCAACTGTAAAGGATATTATATACCCTAAACTAACCTTTGCCCTAGCATATTCTCTATCTTTTATAAATTATAACCACATAATTAAAAATGAGAAAAATAAAATCCGATTAACATTGTTTACCATTGTAGATCAACGAACGTGCCTGAACTGGCAGGATTTGGTTAGATTCAGATCTATTCAAAGTAAGGAATTCGTCTTTTTTCTCTGCTTTGCACAAACTCTGACCAAATCCATCCAGCTCAGGATTCTAAGACAAACCTAAAGGGAGATTTTTTATCTCATTTGAATAGGGGCAGAAATCTATCCTCTCACAACTATGGTACGTTAATAATAAAAGCTACTACAAAGACGACAACATGTTAATGGAAAATAGTTGCACAACAACACAACCTGGGTCCAGCTTTATTGGCAGAACAAAAGTTTGGATCAGATTTATCAGCACCGAATAAATAGCATAATGGAAACAACAAAGGCTGTCACAATCTTCTCCAAAATAAATAGTTAGCAGCTTTCCCAGAACATTGTTGTTGGTAACAAGACAGAACTCCCTCATGAGATCCCATAACAAAGGCATGTGAATCACTTTTTTGACATTATCTCTATGTATCATTACGTTGGCAGGTTTCTATACTTCAACCCAAGGTATATAGAATAGTATTTGTAGACTTCAACCTAGGAATTTTTTCCCCTTCCATTTCTACAATACGAAAACAATATTCCTTTGGTGTCTATCCTACCTGTCTATTTGTTAAATTTTGCACGCACCGGAACTGGAACATATTAGAGTTGACAGCTCTTTTTTTGAAGCTTGTTTCATATTTTTTCCCTGTCTATACATGATTATCCGTGAGCTCAATGTGCCTCAATATATTGGAAAAAGTGAATTAAGTCTTCATAAAAGTGAATTGGCTACGTTAATACAAAATAACCCTGGACACAAAGGAAGCTTGAGTGCACACAAAAACTCTTTGTCCATTTCATTTTATTATGTTTTCTCTCATAGCGTGCAGACTTACTAGAGGGAATTTTTTCCTTTACAGAAGTGGTAGCCGTATGTGAAATGTGGGAGCCTTTTATGAAATCAAACATCGTCCTTATGCATGCCTTTATTATTTTCTACAACAATGAAACAATCGCGTGCTTCCAGCTCTATCGTTCTATACCTTTTTCTGGGCAAAGTAATACCACAAGGACCTATTCGCAGAATCCTAAACCCAATTTGGGTACGTAAAGTACATTTTTAGGCTTCAAAAAAATCAGGGATCGAATGAAGAACAAACGGTTTTCATTGTTTGAAATTATTTTAGAATTCAGTAAAAAAATCTAGTAACGTAAAAAAAGGTAGTTAAGTCAGAAGTTTGTAATGTGTGTGTTGTGTGCACATAATTATTATACCAACCCGTGGCACACATATTGTAATCAAGTTTTGTGCCCACACAATGTCTATACTTTGTTTCGTTTTGCGAGCATGAGCAGCCCAGGAAGTACAAGCCTTGTTTTTACAGGTTGAGCCAGTCAACGCAATTTGATTTGCCCTGTTTGGTCTCAAGCTATGTGAGTAATGTGAGAAAACTGTTGGACTCCTCGGGGAATCCGTGGTTTCCACAGAGGAGAGAAAAAGCTAAGCAATTTCCCATAAGATGCTCCTTTTCGTCAGCCACTGAACTTAATACAGTTGCACATAACTTACCCTGCCTGATATGGAACTCAACACAATATGGACGGATCATAAAATTTTCCATGAGTACTTGATATCGTGCCACCCTAAACAAACGTGAGAACAATAACATCATACCTCTAATGAGCTCCACCAGCTTATTTCTCTCAGTTAGTCAGTCACTCTGTGTGACTGGCGCCTAACTTACTGGTAGTGTTTTTAATGCTGTTGGGCTGATAGTAAGTAATGGTAAATTATAACGAGGTATGGCACGGCTTTTTCTTGTAAGAGTATAAAAATATCCGTATATTATGCAAATGTAAAAATGAATGCAAGTTTCCCGAATGCTATTTCTTTCAAACCTTTCAATTGTTTTTTCAGTTTTATTGGAGACAACATCATCCTGGATTATGGTGGCAATGGACTCAAGTTGAAAAGCACAATTCACCCAAGTGATATCATATTGAAAGAATTCAAAAAACCTAATTATAATGAGGGAGTTTAGAAAATGCGTTACTGCGTAGCTTGCTATGAAAACGTATCCGAATTAATTCTTGTGCAGTGGCAAGCTTTTGTCAAACCATTCATATTCAATATTTAGCGAGAGTAAATTAGGTAGTCGACTCTTGTAATAGAGTGAGTAGGTGGATAGGAAGCTGAAAAACAAAAGATTGAAAAAACTTGCAGTTACTGTTTGAACCTGGTACATGAAAGAACAAACACTAGTGCTCTCATAGTCGAACCAATTGATACTCGTAGCTATGGATGATATAGGAATGCACCCTGAGTTGGAGTAGTCCACTCCATTTCCGACGGATTGAATAGAATTCCTAAAAAGCACGTACAATGAAAACACAAGTAGTGGATTTATGTCAGTTTTTAACGCAGTTGAAATAGAAGGAGTTGTAAAGGGGGGAACAAGAATAGAGAGGAAAAGAAAGTTGAAGTGCGAAAAAGAGTGGCAGTACAGAATGGCAGAACATAAAAAATGAGTGTTGCCTCTAATGCTTTTATTGCATGAAATAGTTTCGTGTACATAAAAGAGAGGTCTATGTGTTTCTTGTTCACCTTACATATGTGAGCAGTTTTTTTATGTTTTGATTTTTTTTATGATGAAACAATATGCATTGGGTGGGATGAATTCATTTTATGTTCACAAGTAATAGCAAGATACATATGGAACAAATGAATCAGCTGTGTGATTCCTATTTCGTTCACTGATGTATAAATAATTTATTGCATAAAATAAAACGTTGACTAGTTTTAGCAAAGTGTGGTTTGTAATAAATAGTCATAACCGTAGGCGGTATGTATTTGCAACTAAAACACCAATTAGGCGTAATGACGTGAGAACTGAATGAGCAAACAGCGGTAAAGGCAAATTTAAAATTATGTAGTAATTCTTGTTTGCTATAAAAACTACAAACTTGATGAGATCATTAGCTAATTAGTATCCACCCAACAAGCATAAAAGTTTACAAAACAATAAAAACTTTGTAAAAATTTATTCTTGAATTATTTTGCTTAGTTATTCAGTTCCACCTACAAGAAGGCAATTAAATTACTATAGTTAAAAGTAAACCTTTTAATCCCGTCAAAAGATTTGTACAGGATTTCGTCATTAATTACAAACAAACTTGCGTCAACAGCGTCAACATAGAAAGGAAAAAGATGAAGAAAACAGGAAAATGCTTGAATAAACAGGCTCAAGAAAATAACGGAGGGACGAAATTGAATGACTTAAATGAGAAGTGAATAGGAGTGCTGAAAATCTTTAGGAAAACAAACCCTGCGACACCTTCTTTGCATAAGTCTCATAAATTTGGCCATTAATCGGGCACATGGGACTGCTTACTGGGGAAATAAAGTAATGCATGGGACCCAAAAACCCTTTTCCTTTTTTCAAATAACACATAGTCCAATTTTCGCAAGCGCCCAAATGGGAAAGGTTCATTTAAGAATCTCCATAAATATTCATGGGTTAGAGGAAAAGCTGATTTCTCTCTCCTTTCAGTCAACCCGGTTAACTTATTTCATTGAGGCTGATGAGGAAAACTTTTTGGAAACAACCGGAGGAAAATTGTAACTAACTAGAAAGATTGAAATAATTCACGTTACAGAGGACAGCAACTCGTTGCCAATTAAATTCATGAAAGAGAAAAAAACAGTTGGATACTTTTTGTGATGAAATTTTTTGAACAAACAGATGTGTCTCCTGGAAATTCAATCTCTAACAGAAGTCTTTAGTTAAGAGGAAATATGACTATATGTTTTCAAATTAAAGAATCAGTATCAAAAAACTCATTTCATGTTGAACGACATCCAAAATGGATATAAACTTTTTTCAACCTTTTATGCATCAATAATTTTCGTCTTCTGTCTCACCCTTACCGTGAGCCGTGTTGCCAAGAACTCTCTGTGTATTGTGTACATCTTTAAAGTAGTAAATATTTTTGCTTGGTTTGTTTCACTCACTGTGTCAAAGTCTAATAGTTTCAATGCATTCAAGACTGAAGTTTCGTGAGTGAGTAAACAGTTTACCTAAACGAGCTAAACTTTCCAGCTACTGCAAAAGTGTATTGCATATAATATGGTGAACGTGTAACATGTGACCTAAAGCACAGCTTTGTAGTCATCAGTGTGGTTTAAGCGAATGCAATACGCTTATCACTAATCTGATCATCACCAAAAACCATAGGGATCATCAGCAAACACATTATTCATACAAAATTTTACTAAAATCGGTGAATCCGTTTGACCTTTAGCGTGAACTTGGCCCGTTTAGTAAACGTTTAAAATTTGGCAACGTTTAATTTTGAAACCGTAACCGCGTTTAGGGTTAAAAATTCGACCCTCGGTTGGTTTCCAAAAAATGCCGTTTTTAACAAATTAAACGTTTTTTAAACGTTTTTTAAACGTTTATTGTGCTTTAAATTTATTTGTTAGCGATAAAAAGATTCTAATGAAAACACAAACAAAAACATCCAATATTTATCATATATAATATTACAAAGTAAATCAGCTAATTTTTTAAAAAATATTAAATTAATTTCAAGAAGCATAAAGGCTTTCATCCAGCACGGGTGGAAGATAATTTTTGAAAAAAATACCCGATAATCAGTAAAAATTTGCTCGAAAATTATCACCTACCTGCTCATTTTTGAGCAAAGTTTTTGAAAAATAGAGTAAAATTTAAATATTTTTTAAACAAATTTTGGCCACAAATCGGCTAAAATACGGTTTGTGGCACAATTACTGTTAGGTTGGGCAATTTTCACCCGAAATTTTCGAAAATCCACCCAATAGTTGCCCCTACCCCTAACATTTTTCCTTAACTGGATTTTCCACCCGTGTCATCCAGATATCGCAGCCGCATGCTGCGAGCGAAGTGCGTATATGAAGTACAGCCGAGTCTAAATTGAACCTCACTTATATTTGCGCGGATTTAGGATTCACTGAAGGCAAAGCACCATATTTTGTGAGCTTTTCAGATATTAAATAGCTAATTGCTTTTAAATTTTTCTTTAAAAAAATTGAAATTAAACCAAAATAAACGTTTAGTATAGCAATTTTTGGTTAGTTTGATTTCAAAACCGTAACCGCGTTTACGGTTAATTTTTCTACGGCTTTACGTTTAGTAAGCTAATGAAATTAAACGCGCGTTTAAACGTTTTTTAAACGTTTAATTTGTAAACGAGCCAAGTCTACTTTAGCGTGTTAAAAAGGTCAACATTAAAAATAGAGCGGTATTAATTAACCCGAGTTGGGCTAAAAACTAGTTAACTTAAAAGCCGCAAAGGAAACCCCTTAAACAACTAGAAATGTAACCCGAGCACGCATTAGTGCTATTTTCAACTGTTAAGATTTAAACTCCACAAGTTTGTCCAAGAGAGCATGTACACAATATTTTTTCAATATCCTAGATAAAAAATTAATAAATCTTGAACTGTGACAAAATCATAGGTTCTAAACCAAATGGGAAGACCATGCATTTTAGTCGGGTCAAGTAAAATTTACACCGTTTTAGGCTAGCGCTTGAGGCATCAACAGTTTCATAGCAAATGATGATAACCATTGATGTTGGAATAATGAAATTCATGTACGGGTGAGAAAGTCGCATAAAAAACAATATATCTTTCCGATCGTTTAGCTCACAGACAGCTACGAATGAGTTTGACACTTTCATGGTACTTAATGATAAAGTGGCGTTGTAGCCAAAAATGAACTGCCAGCGTGGGACTTGGGTCTAGAAGAGCGCATATGCAAATACCATAAAAAAGTATTTATCATTCTCTGCCAACTTTAAGTATAGCCAGCAACGTATATGTGTAATGTAACCAATCGTATGATTTCTTTCTAGTATGGGTAGATACTGTTTTTTTCATCGATCATGAAAACTAAAAAAATTAGCTTTCACAATTCGTGAGTGAATTGACTTGGAAAACCTATTGATCATTCTGTCGTCACAATTTAATAGTTAGTTAGTAATCTACTAGAAGATGAGTCGCCCATGTAAATTGTGTGTACATATTACACTGATAAATGCGGCATTTGAAAACCAAAATTTCTGGTCATAGTCTATGCAAATGTGTGAATATACTATTGATATTACTGTGAAAATCTCCCACAATTGAGTCCGGAAGTATTGATTAATAACATTTAGGGAAATGCACATACTCCTGTTAAGTTTGAAAAGCATATTTGTTGAATAAATTCTGTTGTATAGCAAATTCCTAAGATAAGCTCATTTACCGTCTAAAAGATTAAAATATCAACTCATTTTTCAACTTTGAACCCTGGTTGAATAGAGTTTTGATCTTTTTAGGTTGAAAAAGCTCTTTGAACTAAACGCCAGTAGTAATCTTTGATTTTGCTCCTTTTCATAAGTGAACCGTGCAGCATATTAATCGCATTTTTCAACATTGCCTCTACCCTTATATGAAAGGGAAAGAAGCTATGTGCATGTAGAATTCACTTTGGATCAAATAATTTTCCTGTTCAAGAAATCGATGGGATCTTTTAAGGAGCATTTAAGTAACTGAAGCTTTATAGAAAGCCTATGGGAAGTTTGTAAAACGAGAGGAAATAGGCATACACGGACCATATTTCTGTGCTCTACTATGTCCTAGCTTGTCGAGTATTTTTCATCTTTCAAGTCTTTATATTCACTTCACTCGCTCTCTCATTCGAATTTCTCAACATGTAGTACGTTTAAATGTGCCGTGTGAGTATATGAGTTCATCCGGTTGCAATACTAACCCTTTTCACATTCACCCACTGGCTTTATTATCATCATCCTTTCTCCAACCAACTCGAACCTGTGCGCTTTACTAACCATACAACTGATATATATGTAGCACTGGGGCACTAGTAGTAATGTATTGGTTGCAAAAGAGAAAGGAAAGCATGGGAATATACCCGTAGGCAGTGAGCATTTACAACGGTCGTATCTAACGTACTGTACAGTTCTCAAAGTCGTTTTAAAACATCATAATATGTAGAATGTAATTTGAAGCTCCTCTTCTGTTCCAAAGTGATAAGACAATTTTTTATGCTTCACATTCATATTGTATCAACGACAGCGTTCTGTTTGTTGTCTTACTATCCACCATGTGTTTCCTATGCACATGTACACTCAAAAGTCTCAGCATAGGGCATTTTGCATGCATCTTGAAGTAGAAAAACTTGTTAGCATTCCGCACAAGAAAGAGTTACTTTCCATTTTTACAATAAGCAAAATTGCTACTGACAATTTACTTATCATGATTGCATTTGCTTTTCAGTATGCTGTACGCGTGGCTTTATTCTCCCGTGTGTTCGGCCCAGGCTAAAGTAGTTTATATAGAATATCGGATGGATGGTTTAGCTACCAATGGTCTCACAGTGAAATTGTTATCGCAAAGTTTTTAGACTGCGTAAAAGTGATGATGAACCCAGAAACAGAATTAGAAGGCAATTGAAGTAATCTTTTAGGCAGAATTTTCTTGTGAGACAAAACTATGGATAGAAGACCTTTCTTCTTTTGGTTTGCTACAATTAGACAGCGTAGTATGCAAATTTTATTTCCTCGGTGGAGATGGACTTAGGAAGTAATTGAAACTGGGGAAATTATATTTAACGATATTGTTTCTACTAGAAAAGTGGGCTTTGCATTGTGCTTCAAACAGAATGGTGCGTTTGCTTTTGGAGAGAACTTGAAAACTTTTGTTGCTTATGGTATTATCTTTCGTCTCTTAAAGCAGTGTCTAGTCTGTCATAAGTAATGAAGATCACAAGCATAGACGCTTGTTAGCTTATACAACGTGCCCAAAAACTGTGTTTTTAAGAGATTAAGTATGCTGTCTAAAGACAGCTATCTCCTTTGCAAAACTTGTCGGCCTTGCTTACAGAAAGGAAACAAGTGAAAGGACATTAGGCAAAGAATGAGTGAGGGGAGCGAAGAAAAAAGAAAAACTTTCGCATGTACTTGGAAAGCGTGAGAAAATTTCTGATTAATACCAAGAGACTCTTTTGACTATGGGGAGTAGATTCTCACACTTATCTGCTAAGCGGTAACACGAGTTAATTTTTACGATAGGAACTGATTAAACTTTTACAGGACTAATATAAATAAACTTAATGAGTACTTTAGCTCCTTAAGTATAGAAATATGGGCTTCCAGTTTGATGTTCTAATTCCATTATGGCAGCCAAAAATTACACTTACTTTTTTAGCCACCAACCTTTTATGACGTAAGAACAACATCATAGTACCACAGAAAACACTACCCCATGAATGTTCATGTTTTGCCTTGAGTGTGTGTCAGCAGCCATTGCTTTCTATCCCAAAGCCAAAAAGGCGCTTTTACAAATGACCGTTTAGTTTACTGTACTTGTGTACCAGTAGCAGGGAATGCCATTCACGATACCAGTTTATGCACACTTATAAAAGTTAGTAAGAGAGAGAACTATCTAATGAGCTAATTAGTTGATTACGTGCTTTGTATCGACATACATACACTCTCATAAATCAAACAATGCTGGAAGCGGATTCAATCATCAATACTCCACGAATTTTTAAAGTCAATAAAACGCTCATGCAATGAGTCCAATTATCTTTTTTGACTTCCATGAGGCACCTTTGATTGAAAGCAAAGATAAATACTCAACCAACTAGAGGTGTGCATATTTTGAAATCAAGATATTCAAATGGTTACTCTTTTGTAGTTGAGTGACGCCGAATAACACAGGAAATGCTATCTGTTACACTCAACTCAGCAACACGAGATTGGTGAAAAGTTTGAGTTTTGTTCGTGAATATGGGAGAAGAAACAGGTTCACAACCACACGTGCCTTTTCTCTACGCACGCTCACACGTTGTGTATTCAACTAGGAGCAAGAGCAAAGACCAAGCATGGGAGAAAGTAGGACTGACTGAGAGAGAATACAAGATTTTCACTGAATAGGGAAACACGATAAAACCTAGCTCATGAATTGCTAGTTTAATAGATAGTATTTCAACAAATTCATTCAATTTGTGTACACAAAAAAAGAAATTTTTAGTATTATTGAATATTAATTTCAATGGACGAGCAACAGTGACATTCAGAATCTGTAGCAACAAATAAATGATTCATCTCTTCTATTGATAATGAAGCTCGGAATGATCAAATTTTGTTATTGTCCATTTCCGAAAAAAAGATTTTTTTTCAGTAGGTTATCTGGCATTTTTAGCTATTGTTGCCACAACGTTTTATAGATAATTTGTATAAATCCACCATTTATCGGGGATAGCCGAATAACATGGGGCAACTTCTTTTTACTTTTAAATGAACAGTAGTATTAAACGGCAGTGTATATAGCGTATTACGATAATAATGAGTAGTAATAACCAGTGGAAGTTATTTGGTGGACATTGAAATATAGTATGCTCATTTTAACGATCAAACTAATTTCATTTTGCATTTCCTGTGTACGCCTCAAACTGTGACTGACGAGTAGTACAGCTATTATCGATACTGCTTTCTCAGCACTTAACATGCTTCTTGAAGCTAATATTTAATCCTCTTGGATGGGTTGGTTGAGATGCACAGTGAAAAGGAAGAACAGGCACGTTCTAAATGTGAAATTAAGAGCAAGTTTGAGTACCATCTGTTCTGGTAGTGCACATATCTCCCTAGTGCATCAATTAGTGGAGAAAGAGCCGTTTGTAATTAATTATATAATGTGATTCCAACGCGAATGGTTTCTCGTGCTGTTTGAGTGTTGGCACATGGTGGAAAAAAGAGATCTGGTTATTGAACGTAGTTGTGTATTTTCATCGTAAACGAAAATAATAATAATAAAGTGACCAGCTAATTAACTATAATTCCATCCTACATTCTTTTTTACGCGTGGAAGTTTAACTCTAACTCCCTTATATTGTGAAACATATCTCCCATAATGAGTTTAATTCCCTTGGAGATGTTTTCAATGCGTAGTGAAAGATACGATTTCTGACGTGTTCACTGAAGAATGGCTTTTGAAATAATTTCTCTGCATTGCTTTACTATACACTAGAATCATACCTTTTGTTTACTATCAAATATCACGCTCTTTCCTGTATTTCAGTACAATATCAACTTACCTATTGCATACTTCTCAAGATCAAGTTACCCAGTTACGGTAGCAATTTATCATCTCTCCATCTCAAAAATTCTTGCAGAAAACAATCGCAACGTCCTAATAGACGTATGGCGTGTTAATTTGGACTACACGTTGAAACCTACTTTGATCAAATTGAACGGCACGGTTAGCAACCA
>Ga0210040_10005961_pt1 | contig 15346 bp, 8 predicted proteins | sample CryGeyCG12114_NA_FD_185462 | JGI IMG/M metagenome (GOLD analysis project Ga0210040, IMG submission 185462) | Groundwater microbial communities from aquifer - Crystal Geyser CG19_WC_8/21/14_NA (SPAdes) (version 2) | ecosystem: Environmental > Aquatic > Deep subsurface > Groundwater | place: USA... | reverse complement strand
ATAATTGATATCGATTGCTGAGCAATAAACAGTACTGCGTACTGAAACTAAACAATACGGTCAAAAAACGGTATGGTGCAACCATGGTAAACGAGAAAAAATAAATAACTTTGGGTACGTGTACATTTTAATAAAGTACCTTCAGCTGGTTTGTAAAGCTGCGACAACTATCGTTAACAAAGGGAATATGAGATTATCCAATTGCGTCACTAAGCAAAATCAATGATCCATATTATTGTTTTACTGCCGATAGCCGATGCTACCTCTGTTGATCACAGAATCAAAACAAACAATTATTTATTTTTATTACATATGTAGTCCAAACAATAAAACAATAAATTACTCCTGTGAATGAATATACGATGGAACAATATAAATTACAAACAACCGATAACGTCAAAAACCGAATATGTTCAAAGCACTGAATAACTCAGGCATTAAGATTCTGAAGTATCTTGAGCACGACAGATTTGAAAAGTCATTGACAGTGAGGCCAATTTTTTTACAAAAATATAATCACACTAAGACATCGTTTACGTAACCAGAATTAAACAATCAATTACCATGATTAACAAACAGCAACAATAACCCACGCGTACGACGAGACGACACCACCAACAAGTCTCTTAATCCAACAATCCAGATAGAAACAAAATTAGAAAATCCCCTTCTTTCTTGGTCTCCTAAGTCTCCTTCAATCAATCCCTTTCTCTATATCACGTAGTTGAAAAATGTTGCTGTGTGGCTACATTCATTTCATTCGTCGCCCTATAAAGTGGTTGTTTATGGGATTTCATAGAAATGGTGAACTGTAAAACCCCGCGAGTCTTACTGATGATAAATTATATGAGAAATCTGGGACAAACAGACCAAATTCAGTGTTTTTTTAGTTGTTGTGCTTTTGAAGTTCAAAAAAGTTTGTTTTTGTGCTTATTGTTCAAACGAATTTTTAATTGGTTAGTTCAGTGCAAGATTTTCAAGATTAGGTTTTTGCGGTCATGTTGAATGGTGAATCTCTTATGATTTGTGTTGGGTTTTCGCGAATAGTACCATTTTTGTTTGACCTGGTTGTTGGTTAAAAAACCGTTTGCCTTGCTCACCAGATTGAAAGGTTGTGAAAAGATATTGAATTGGTGTGAGCTGTGCAAATTTTTTTTGCAGAAGTGTAGAATTTATAACATACTTGGAATAGCAGAAGGTGACACTGAGGAATATTTGCAGTTAGTGAGTGCAACTACATTCACTCAGTTCTTTAACTTATGTGTCCGCTCAAAATCTACTAATCAAATCATGCGAATACGCCTTTTAAAGTTCCCCATGGCTCATAGGGTTTCAAAATTCAAAATCTTACTTCACCGCAATTAATTACGAGTAGAACTTGGATCTAAAATGACATACTAAAATTATTTATTTTTGACAGCAATAAAGGTAAGTATAAACAAAATTTTATTCGAAAGCATATAGTATATTAGTTATTCCTCGTCGCAAATAGAGTCTTATATATTTGCATTGTATTTCACCAACTTTAATCCAGAAGAAAGCTAATAAAATGTGAGAAGAGAACTTTAAATACTGTAAGCAGTTAGCATCGCTCTCTGAAAGAATATTGCGATGCATAGCGTAAATGTAATTTGGCTGATAAAATATTTATCGTGTAGTTATTTAGTCTTAACAGCAAGATTTCATCACACACAATAGCAATATTTCGAAAAGCACCGTCGAACTCATTTTAAATGATGGCTCATATTTATATTTCTGGGGAAAATTGGCTATTACTCTGCCTCATGGATTTTGACGAGAGGTACATCAGACAAAAGCCCATAACGAGAGAATTCAAATATGCAACTCCTAATTGGGACAAAAAACTTTTAAATGTGGTTATTAATTCCGAAAAATTCAATTTCGACGCTTTGCACGAAAAGCCTCCCCCACGCCACATTTGGCCAGATTACTATCCTCAAGTTGAGCAGGGCTTCCACATATTGGGCGGAGCCTTTTCGCATCGGAGTTCTTGAGTCACTTGAGTGGAATAAAATCACAAATCAGAAGCCTGTACCGGTCTGGCAGTTACGCTCGTCATTATGGATTTAGACTAACAGATCCCTAAGCTCTCTATGTTAATTTAAATTTTCAAAGTGATTTTTTTCTAACAATAGTAAGCTGTTTCAAATGAAAGCTGCATTATTTTATATCCTCTCGTCTAAGGCTTTGATTTGAATTGAAGTTTTGTTTGTCAAGACCCATCAAGCCGAGTTAAAACCAATTTATTCCCATTTCTGCAGCATATCTTCTGTGGAATGACCCTAACCAAAAAACGACCTGAAACATGCATCTACAAACTTATAGAGTACCTGTACATTCTATTAAATAGTAGCTTGATTTTTCGGTCGCTTTGATAGTTATATCGCAATCACAATTAAACTCCCTGAACATATTGGTTGACATTATTTGGTTGTTCGGATTATATGGTAGTTTATTTAAGTGACAAGCTTTCAACCAGTTACTCTGTTCTTCTTCAGGTCTATACAAAGTTTAGGAAAAATTTTCATGAAATTGTAAAGGGGTAGAGGAATGGTTGTTAAGGAATTGCAGGTTGTTACTTGTTACTAGGTGTGTCGAATACATTTTTGAAATATCGAGCTTATGGGGTTTATAAACTGTCCAGCTTCCAATTACAGTTGTAGTTAGAAGTTTTCGAAGTTTTAGTTCCCTAAACATATGCTGGAAAAAACTTGAGGCTTGTACACAGTTTTTTTCAACTTTGTGAACTGGTGTATTAGATCTGCCTTACCATATGAATTAAAGAATCGCAAAACGAGTTAAATTACTGATAATTATTTTCTAAAAGTCAAACATACTATTATTGGAAGGTTTCTCTGGATTATTATTTTTTCACCAAGGACTGAACGGCCAGCTTTTACGCCAAAGACCAAAAGGCAGACTTATTCTATTTATTTTCCTTTTTTCGCCCAGGCAGAAAACATGGCAGCTAGACCGTCTGGAATCCGTCCTCCCTCCATAATCAAGTCATCATCCACATTAAGTAATGCAAGTATTACTCCTACTAGTCGAATGCCGACTCCAACTCGCCCTGGAACTGCTGGCAAAGGTTGGTTGTTTATCCATTTAATTATGCATCGAAAGTGTAGGGCATAACAGTACATTTAATACGTTATTTTAGTAGGACACGCAATGCAATCTGTCAGTACGCAAATTCAATTTTCTTCAGCATTGCTCACCGCCACCGCTTTCTACGATTTTAGCTTTAGCTGTGTTTTCTTATTAAAAATATCCATAATACACTATCTATTAGTTAGACTAAAAGTTTGTTTTAATTTTAACTTTTCATAATGAAATGAAAGAAATTGCGTAGAGTTTTTTCCTTTAATTTTTTTGTGGTCTGAGGGATTGAAAATTGAGTGTTGTGTTAAACACCTGAAGGAATAATAATAATTTGCATCATGCAACACCTACGTTGCATCCTTTGATGAATGCTTAAGTCGTTAAACTAGACTTTTCATTAGACTCGCGCATTTATTATGCATTATGATTTCTTTTATCTTCTCTATATGCATTTCGTTTGTCCAGAAAGACAAGTTTGTAATTTTCATACTTTAAATGGCAATTTGTCATGCTTTATTCGAGGTTTGCAACCTACTAACTCATTTTAATTGTACAACACTGTGGTAATCTTGACTGTAATTAATCGTTTAAGAATTCATAAGCTGCAGTTTGTTGACAGGTTGTCCAAATATGAGTCATTATAAATTGTGTCCAGTTGTTTTGTGTATTTTTTTGACGCAGTGCACATGATATGAATAGCTGAAACTTTGCCATGGACAAGCAATATAACAGCTGATTAAAAGGACTATGAAAACTCGCATCATTTGTTTTCTAATGTAGGAGCACCACCTGATTGTTATGCAGATAGCCTTATCAAATGGTAATGGTAAAACCATACAGTCGTCTATCAACACGTTTTCTTAAAAAGGACTGACGTTATGTGATATGTTTCTCTGGGTGTCCTAACTTGTTGTTGACTTTATTCTACTGTTCTCTAACGTTTTCAAATACAGCTTGTGCTTGCTGAAAGTTTTGATTAGTGCAAAAAATATGTTTGTAAAGGTCGCCAATACGAATTGTAAACATTGTCTCTATCAATCAATTCCTGCTTTACATTTATTGGGATTGAAAGGGTTTGACAGAAACAGTAGTTTCACGATATTCGTTGAACCACCTATAGGAAGCTTGGCTTGCTTGAATGGTTTCTAGCACTATCTCAGGTCTAATTAGTAGAACAGGATCGAAAACTGGAATTTGTGAATTATGTATATTATTTGAGAAGCACGATTGGGCTCACATTCTTGATTTTTTGTACAATTAGCATAATTTAATTTGCGATTATTATTAAAAAAAGGGTAGCCTAAAGCTAATTGGAAGCTATTTTATAATTATGGTTTGTCAAATTGTCAATCATAATGGAATGCAGTTAGCTCTTGTAAAGTCTTTTTTCCCCTAACATTAGTTAATTGACAGATATAGTTTTAGACATTGTATTGGCACCTAATTTGATAAACTTGTACATATAACGTCATTGTTGACTTCCTGAAATATAAGTTTACTTTCCTAAAATACTTAAAATTATACACAGTCCTTGATGCTAAAGTTATGAAATGCTAACTCGGATTTTCATAAAAAAGTTTTTAGTGGGGTCCATTCATAAGTTATTCTATTTTTGATCGTATATAATTAGTGAGACATATTTACATTCTTCCCACAAAAGATTAGCTTGTCGTTTTGACACTAGTCCTTGCGACCAATAAGTATCGTCTTAGAGTGTGGCTAATCCTTGCTTATAAACGCAAACTTCATGGTTTTATGTAATTCCATTCTAAGCTCATTTAGCGAACCTGATCTACTCATGCTCAGGTTCCAGTGTCCAGCCCACCTATTCTCGCAAATCATTGTGGTTGGTTAAAGAGACTTTTATCTTTAAATTTTTTTGACCCAGTCTTTTGTATCCCAAAAATCATGTTTATACCATGATACAGTGATTTAATAGAGGTAACAATTATGATCAAAATCACCCATACTAATAATCTATGGAGGTGTTTTCATTTTTTTTTCAGCTGTATTCATAATCAGAATTGCATACCCATATTTGTGTATGATGGTAATATTATTTTGCAGATTTCCCATTTTTCATACAATTTGACGTTCATAATTGCACAATGTCACCGTGCATTCCTTCAATCAAGTCAAAAAGGTCTAGGTGAAGGGAAATAACTCTGGAATGCTGTACTTGAAAGAAACCTTCATATTTGTAGCAACTTACTTCCTTCCAAACCTGCTGTAGTTTTAATAGTTCAGAACTACAATGGATTGTTATTGAATTAGTTTCGATAATTGGACTGGAGATTGAATTCTCGTCGTGCATTTATGGATCAAAGTTAGTTAAGAGTAATATTGTATATCCCCTTCATTTAATATGTGTGCAAAAATTGCTGAGTTGTTTGAGATAATTCGTATGCTCTTTAGGTACGAAAAAAATTAATGATGTGGATGTGAGTGAGTAATTCCTGGTTATACTTGTGCTTGTAGGACTCGTTTGTCATTTCTCTCTCCGTATATGGGACTCAGTGAAGGACTCATTTTGCTAACACCTGCGTAGTATAATCATTCAAGCCAAGTATCATCACCACATGCATGCAACATGGCGTCATTCAACGTGTTGTATGTTGGTATCAACTCAACGTGCGTCCTGGCTACACACATAAAATAATGGTAGTGTGTAGGTTGACCCACAACATGTATTTGTGGCTTTTAGATCTCCATTTGCCGTAAACTGCATATTAACGTCAGAAAATGTATGCAAATTGTACTATTATTAAATATTGGGTAAAAAAATTCGAAAAATTTGATTTGGGAGGTGATTTGGTAGATAATTTTGGGTTGAAATTGCCATGGATGTATCGACTGACTATACTAATGGGTTGGTAGTCCAATTGGGTTTTGCGCCTCCTGGTTCATTTTCTTGCTCTCTTCTGAACACAGTGTGACCGAATCATTTATCAATAGAGGCTGTTGATGATGGATTTTAAATATGAACGCATCAATGAATATGTGAACGTGCAACTAAAAGCTAAAGCGTTCACAAATTGTGGTTCAAAAAGACTGACTGAGAGTTATCCACATTGTTGTGAGTTAGTTAGTTAGGCAGGCCACCCTTTCGTACACCTGATTATAAATCTATGTTCTCACTTGTTAAATTGGTTGTATAAACAAAGTTTGTAAGGGTCTTTTGATTCATTTGATCAGTAGTAGCCGTTCTGCGAGGAGAGAATTAGAATTGGCTCGGAACTTTTTATGGTTTGGTTAGGGTTCTCATTGTGATTCAATTGGTTGATGAGTATTCAAAAGTTCATAGTTGTTATACTGGTACGAATCTCGAATTTAGAGCTTTAAATAGTGTTAAAGTGAAGGGACTCTTTACAACTGATCGGTACCAACAGAGATGCCTGTTGTTGCTTTCATGGGTATATTTTGATTCTACTTTACTTTTCGTTTCAGACAAGGTTTTTTTTGTGTAGTCAAAGTTATTTTGCACGTTTTCATTCGATTTGGATTCATAGATGATGTGCAAGAAATGGGACGCCTTTCGGACGGTTTTGCAAGGCACCGATTGAATGGTAAAGTAAAAATTGGCGACTGCGAACTTTTTCTCTACTCATTTTAAACGCAAAGCCACAGGTTTTTCCAAGACCTGTATTGAGAGCAGTGTGTTTTCACTTTCATTGTCTCTATTTGCCCCGGCTTGAGAGCTCAGTATCAGTTTCGGGATACGCATTTTTTGAGATTTTTCTATTCTTGTTAGATTTAGATGAGGATTCAGCATACAATGGCAGATACAGCGGATACAGCCGTGGAAGTTCTCCAGGTACAATTTTGTTGACCTATTGCTTTCATTTTATGAAAACGGAATGATAAAAATTAACTGGTTGAATGGTTTTCCGCCGATTTGGAAGATATGGTAAGGTTGGGGAAGGATTCATGTAATTTAATACTGGAACTGGATCAGGCTTTAGTAAATTAACGTTTAGTTTAAGTGGCCAGTGGTTCATATTTAACGAGTGACTTGCTGAATTTTTCAGTGGCGTTTTTAGTCCATGAATTGCAAAGTAGTTTCATTACTCCACTCCAAGTGTTTTACTTGTGTTCCATAAGATCCTTGAATTTCTGTGAGCGGAGGCGTTATAGGATGGCCCCTAAACTTGAGATGATGAATAAATTATTATTTAGGTGTGGATTCACTTGTATGCGCTTAAAATATAATGTTTCGAGTAGTTATGCGTGAACATGCTTGAAATATTTTTTTAATTATGCTTTGTTCAAATTCATATAGTGGTGAAAAAAATAATGCGCTGCTAAACCAAAAGCATATTGAATCAATACTATATGTTTTCTAGGTATTCTTCGGTTCACATGTATGATGCAAGTTAGTTTGTTACTATTCTAGATTATTGTTTTTGCTAGAATGCCAATGTTGTGCGCCATTCTGCACTTACCTGATTCCCACCAATACAACTACTAGAGTCTAAACTGTGGGTCGTTCTTTTAGCTTTGTTTGAGAATTGTGTCGTATTTCGTCTGGACCTGCCTGTCTGCTTTGTGTGTTGCCTCTGTCATTTCTGTGTGCTTTGCCGACGCATTATTTTATAAGTTTTATTTAGATTTAATTAACTGCGAGGCTTATATATTTTCGCTTGTCAATCCTTGCATGAATCCATCTTTATCGATTCTATAATAAACCAACTTTGGCTCTTGTTATCGATTGCATGCCAGCTTACCAGTGCTTTATGTGCCCGATAACCCTATTGCATCTCACAACTATTAACTCACTCCAGCCATATAAAACCAGTTCGAGGTTTCATCGTTTGTTACAATACGTTCATTTATAGATTGCAATCAGTGTTGGTGTATTTAAAACTGCATATCAGGTTTAATTTCTAGTTCTTTATCACATCAATTTAAATAAGGAATTTGTTAAATTTTTCTCTTGACTTATGCAGATTTGCTCACCTTTTTCGTTTATATCCTGTTCGTATCTAATTGTTTAATGATCGGTCTATAGTTGTATTACTACTACGCTACTATTTTTTATGCCATTTTTTCTTTTACTTGGTTTCGCCTACTCCCATTCCATCCTTAAGTATGTTGGTTTCTCTTTTGGATTTATGCATTCGTTAGCAGCAACAAGCAACACAAATGAATGTCTATTCTGATTTAATGAAGGTAACATGCACGGCACTGGAAAATACACAATTTAAATGGCTGTGTGCCTATACTTGACAAAAGAGATGGCTCCTTTCATATGGTAATGAACATAGGGATAGGGCAAAGAAAACTCGCATTATTTTCATCATTATTATAATAACTTCATCTCATCTAACATGGCCTACTCCTTCGCATTAGTCTTCATTTAGTTTGTAAGACGCACGATTTGTATGAATTTTCCATCCGAGTCCATTCATGAGCTGACTTGAGCGAGCAATGTCCATGTTTGTGTCTCAAATATGGTAGATGCAGAGCCAACCAAAGTCATTAATATAATTTAGTTAGCAGTATCAGCACTAGCACGTGTAGACCGCATTCGAAAAATTGTTTGCACTTGCTCGTGCTTTACTACTTACTTTATATCGTTCGCTATTGCACTTGAATGGGGGCCAAAGGTGATGTTTTTCTACGGGAGACCTTTACCTCGCTACTTTATTAGTTAAGTTAGCGATTTTTTATGACAAGTGTTTTGTCATTTTTCTGTTTCTGTGTATTTTCTTCTCTCTAACTGACTAGTAATCTGGGGTTGTGGAAATTTCTAGATTTTGTGATGCATTATGATGGGTGTGTTCATTTGTAAATATTGATCGAAATCAGTGTGCCGCAAGTTTTAAATTTCCTTTGTGTTGCTTAACGAAAGGATTTGCGTATAGTTCACTCATCATTGTGAAGAAAGATTTTTTTTTGTGACACGATGAAAAATGATCATATGGTTTGTGCAGATGTTCCAACAGGAGGTGGCGAGTCTTTCATGATTGGCGATACAGTGTGGATAGATGGACTGAAAAGAGGACGAGTGGCGTACATAGGGGACACTCAGTTTGCAAAAGGGGAATGGGTTGGCATTTGTTTAGATGCTCCTGAAGGTAACTTAACAGTTTTTAGACAAAGGAACTAATATTTAGTGCATGACTACTATGGATTTTGATAATGGCATTTATTTTGCAGGAAAAAATGATGGCTCTGTCAGTGGAGTTCGCTACTTCCAGTGTGAAAAAGATCATGGTTAGTTTTGGCTTATTTTATTTTCAATCTACGTTTTCTGCAAAGTTATTGACACTTTAATATTGTGAATGTAGGGACGTTCTGTCGATCAAGTAGGATTTCGAAAAGGCCGTCTCCAGCTTTGGATCAATCCAAGGAGTGCAACCTTCATGGGAGCACGCCGCCTAGATGTTTGGCAGACAAGCAACGGTCACCGTCACCAATGTCAAACTCACCAAGTCCCGGGGGAACACGGATGGGAAGTCCTTCTCCTATGAACCTTGGGGAAAGGGTGAATATTACAATTCATATGTGAACGACAAGCTTTGCTTTTTGAATAAGTATATCTATAAGTATGGTTTCATGATTTGTGTGGCTTGTTCAGGTTATTGTTTCAAGCTCTACTGGAAGTAAATGTGGCGTTTTAAGATATTTTGGAACAACTGATTTTGCGACTGGATCATGGGCCGGGATTGAGTTAGGTTGATAATTTTCATATAAAAAAATAAGAATATTCATTGACTGTTTTAAAATTGGGAATGATAATTTGTCATTAAAATTGTAATGTAGAGTACCCTATGGGTAAAAATGACGGCTCAGTTGGAGGTCGAAGGTGGTTTAAAATTTATTTTTTATTTTTAATGAAATATGGTTATTATTTTGGAATTAATTGCTATAATGATGTGATTTTTACTTGCAGATATTTCACCTGCCGAGATAGATACGGATTATTTGCTCCTGCGCATAAGATCTCTCGGTCTCCAGCTAACAAGAAGCCCAGTTCTAATTTGCGACGTCATGGATCCCGTGAGTCCATGGTTTCCAACGTTTCTAATATTTCCAGTCTCACTTCATCGGTGACTCCACGAGGCGCAAGGGTAGGTTTAGAATTTTTTTTATCCTGTACATTTTGATGAACTCAAAAATGTATTAACTGAATCTAACAAAATCTAGCAGTACTTTACAATTTATTTACAATAATATCTCTTCTATTGATTACGGAGTCGGGCATCGTAAATGCATACGATTAACGACGCTAAAAAACAAAGGAATTAATGGCAAACTAAAAGTAAATGTGCTAATTGAATATTACATTTGTAGAAATCCGCTAGAGTTTCCTCTGGCCACCGTTGCTTGCCTACATGCTCCGCACAGGTTATTTAAGCATTAATTATAAATGTTTACAATCATTTATATTAACCAGTGGGTTCCATAAGGTACGCGATTTTTCTAGTTACAATCAATATGTCATCTAACAGGTTACACAAATGCAGCTTAATAATGCTATACACTGAAGAGTTGATAAGAAAGCTTAATCTAAACGGTTTGATTATTTTTTAAACGTTGAGTATTTAGAGGGGCTCGGTTATATTAACTGTGTACATTGCGTCATATATTTCTTACATCCCGAAAAATGCATTGATTTCATTACTATGATGTATACATCTCAATCGTTACAGGAGGGATCTTACGACAGCGACTATTTCTAAGGATTTACCTGGGAGTCGATTTTAAATTGTTTACATCACTGCATTGGCATGCACAACGAATTGTAAATACATATTTTTCGAGACATTCGTCTTCTATAATCTTGATGCTCGCAGTTGTAGATTTTTTGGTTACTTTTATCCATACTTTCAATTCATAAAAATGTAGAACCGTTAAGCGTACTATCCCAATGTTAAAATGTTATGTCTTCATTAATTGAGCTGGGTAAGGATGATGATGACTTATACTAAATGATAACTGCTTGAAATTTTTTGTGTACCTTGTTCACACTGGTTAATATAATAAATAATATTCTGTATGAACTCTCGATGTGCTCTCAATCAACTCATACATGTATTTTTGATGTACAAAGGCTGTTCTGGTAGAAAAAGAAAAGCATGTAGAACAATTGTTGAAAGAAAGAGACTTAGATCGAAACGAATTAGCTGCTGTTACCAGTCAATACGAACAATGTGTTCAAGAGCTCCAGGGTGTTCGACAAGAATATGTAAATGTATGAAAAAAAATATATTGGAATTTGATACACCTACGATTTTACAAGTGACCTTGAACTTCTTATAAAAAAATATTTGCAGTACAAGCAAGAAATGACTTCCAAATTAGCAGATCAAACTGAGGAGCAGGAATCTGCTAAATCATTAAGAATGCAATTAGAAGAAGAGCGAAAAAATTATGAAGATTTATTATTTAATCTGGAGGAGGAAAAGATAGCAAAAGGAGATTTACAGTCACAAGTTGATACCATTGTGTCTTCCGACGATCGACTCAAAGAAAAGGAAACTGAATTAGTTGAGTTGAGGAGTAAGCTAGAAGCAAACAGTAAGCAGCTTTTGCAAGTTACAGCTGAACTCACGAAAAAGTCCAATGAGCTTGAGCATTTGCTCTCCGATAATAAGCATTTAAAGGAGTGCATTGAAAATCATGAAACAACTGAAATTAGGCTGCAAGCTCAAGTTGAGAAACTTCAGCAAGAAGTTATCAAAGCTAAAAACGAGCATGAAGATTTCATACAAGATGTGTATACTTTGGAAATTAATCGTATGAATAAAATTCATTGCAAATACGATATCTTGTTGTATGCATTCCTGTTTTTCATTGTGGAATTGGTCTATTTGCAGGTATCAATGCTTTGTTGTCTCAAAAAGGAGATGAAATTACCAAAATCGAGTTTGAAAAACAAACCATTCAACAGAATTTGGATCAAGTGGCTGCAGATTTGTCAAAAATACAAGTTGATTACGTAGCTCTTCAAGAAAAGAATACTCGTCTGGTAATTTTTGCGTAGCTTTGCTTTGTTTTTTCATTTTTGTAATCCTAATGAATTAAAATATCTAAGTTTTACATTCAGTTTTTAAGGCAGCATTTTTGTGTTCACAGGAGACAGAAATATCGAATCTAGTCAATTCTAAAAGCAGTTCAAATGAAGTTATTGCTTCCCAAATGCAACAAAAGGACAATGAAATTTCTACTTTAGCAGCTAAACTGGAAGCTTTGAATGAAGCAAAGAAATCAGAACTAAAAGAAGTGCGAGAAAAATTCCAATTGGAAAAAAATAGTTGGATTAGTAAAGAGAAAGAGCTGCTTGAAGAGGCTCAAAATGAGAATGCCCGTCTTAAAGCTACCGTAAAATTCTAGCATTGACTTCATTCCTTCAATTTACTATCTAGCTATAAAAAATTGAAGTCATATTTTTGCTTTTAAATAGGAAGCTGAATTGATTTCCAGTCGGAAAAAGCATCAAGAGTTGGAAAACTCGCATAAAGAGGAGATCGACGTTTTGAAAGGTGAAATGGAACATCGAGTAATGAATGCACAGTCTCACAGTCAACAAATCCAATCTAAAATGGATCAGCTCAAGGTTTTTTAGCGTTCTAGTCCATTTTATATTACATACTAGTGTGGAAAAGTATAGAAAACAAACGCTTTTATTTAGAACGAGATTGAAGAAAAGAACAAGGAATTACAAATTGCTCAAAGCAAATTTGAAGAACAAAAGGATCAAAAAGCTCAAATTTTGAAAGAAAAATCTGATATCATTCTGAAGTGCGAGAATTTGGAGAAATTGTTGGCGGCTAAGGAATCTCTTCTAAAATCACAGCTTGAAACTATGAGTACAAGTTGTCGATCTCTTGAAGAAGATTGTACGTCAAAGAAAGATACAATCGACGAGCTTAAGAAGGAAATGTACGCTAAGTATATTAGAATGCAAACATGTTGATTTTTGTGTTATATCGCAGTAATGTTATATGACTTTGATTTTACCCTGTTGTAGAGACTCTTTGCAATCTAAATGCACCGCATTAGAAAGTAACTTTGGTGGAGTTACGAAAGAACGAGAGGATGCACAGAAACATTTGAGAGAATTGGAGCAGCAATGTGACCAATTGAAAACTGAAAACTGCGAACTGCATAATAAGTAGGTTTTCTGTACGATCTTCATTTTTAAGATAAAAATGTACTATAATTGTTTAAATCCATGCAGAGCTTCTTCTGCTATTTTGGAGTTCAAAAAGGTGAAGATAGAGGCAGAAAATTCGGCCGTAGACTTTAAGAAACAGATAAAAGTCCATGCAGACAATATTAAAGAGTTAGAGCAAATTAAACTTCAACAGGAACAGCACATGAATGCTATGAAGAATTCGTTACAGGAAATGTCCCAGGAAATATCGTCTCTCAAAGCTAGCTAAGCTGCAATGGCAATAGAACAGAAAAGTACGCAAATACGATGGTCTTATACGGTTTTTTTAAATTCAAGATCGTAATATCATGTTTTTTTTTTATTCTCAGAAAAACCGGAGGCGGAGATCACTGTTGACTCGGAATCTCACATTAACTTCTTGAACTCTATAATAGTGGATTTGAAAAAGAAAAACGAAGAGTTGAATCAAAAAGTCGATGTATTAGTTAGAGGTGGATCCTTGTCTGACGCAAATTCGTAAGAAAAGCTTGAGTATAGCCCCGTTGCGCCTATTTAGGTTTTTAATACATCAAATGAAAAGGTGTTTCCTCCGACAGAGATTTTGACTTATTAAAAACCGAAATAGACCTAACGGGGACTAACGGAACTAACCCGTAATATGCCGAAAAGCATGATTTTATGACTGTTTCGGAATTATGCAATTTTCATTAAAGATTGCATTTTTTTGATGACCTCAAATTATATAGAAATAATATTAGGGGGGCCTCTCAAAAAACGAGCGTGACAAATCAAAATCTTCGCCTTTATTGTGATATTTGCGAAATTTTTGATGTCCATGACACTGATGACTGTCCAAAGCAGGCGTCGGATCCTTCCAGTAGTCATCACAACGTTCCTAGAGGGCAAACTAGACCTTTTTGCGAAAATTGTGAAGGTATTTAATGATTGATTGTAGCAAACGTCTGTTTGCAGTTTCATTATGCTTATTCATTATGTTTCTTTTATTCTGTTTGGTGAATAGTGTTCGGACATTCAACTGAGGAGTGTGATGACGGAGAAACCTTTTAAACAGGGCTAATATTAATCTGTGCATTTGAAATAAAAATAAATCTTCCCATTTGTGCTCATAGGATACCTGTTGACCAGGCTTAAACTGAGGCTGCTAACTTACTTAATGCTGCTATATAGTATTATCACTATTATCTAATTTTAATGAAACACTAGCACGATCATTTTAAAACACGCAACACGGTGCCTACCTGTGGTAGCTTTAACTAAGTATTTAATGTGTAAGTGTAATGTGTGCGACTTTTATTGTTCAATGTAATCGAAGTTGGAAAAATATGGTAAGCTTTATTTCATATTTATGCGGAAACCTACATGTAGCTGCTATTATTGTTTTTAATTTATCATTTTACGGGTAACCCAGATATGCTTTTATCGCATTTCAGCTACTGTAACTAACTAAGACGTGTTTTACGTTAAATAATGTAAATATGATTTATTAGCAGAAACTGTGTAATAAAGGCAACTGTGTTTAAAATTGAAAAGGCTTTGAATCAATGAATCCATCATAAAAATTCATGAATTTAATCTTTAGCAGACTTTCAGGTAAAAAAAGTTGGACGCCATGTTAGGTGAAAATGCTTAGTGACCACAACGCATAGAAATTAGAATGCACAATTGTGCGGGAGCTTGAATAAAAGACCTTCATCCCAGGGATTTCTTTACTGTAGCTCATCGTTGATCAAAGATAATTTGTTATTAACTTTTGTTAACTGATGAGTGATCACTAATGATTTTAATCAATTAATTCCTAATCTGAATCAATTGATATTATTATTTCGATCTTTTTTGTATACAAAAAAACTGGGTGTCGACGCTAGATTTAATAGAAAGTGGGAGTGATACCAACTTGACGAGCTTGAAATTAATGTTAGTTTGACCAACCGTATAAAACGTCGCAGTTTAGCTGTTCTACGCCGTATTATTTCGAAAATGATGTTATTCAAGTAAGACGATTTTAATTTATTATCTTCTCCATGTATGCATTAAGAGCGGTAATAATTCTTGATCAGGTAACAGAGGGATGCGTTTTGG
>Ga0210040_10005960_pt1 | contig 15350 bp, 12 predicted proteins | sample CryGeyCG12114_NA_FD_185462 | JGI IMG/M metagenome (GOLD analysis project Ga0210040, IMG submission 185462) | Groundwater microbial communities from aquifer - Crystal Geyser CG19_WC_8/21/14_NA (SPAdes) (version 2) | ecosystem: Environmental > Aquatic > Deep subsurface > Groundwater | place: USA... | reverse complement strand
GCGTTGATGTCCTCGAGGCCGGCGAGCATGCGCAGCGACGTGGACTTCCCGCAGCCCGAGGGGCCGACGAGGACGAGGAACTCGCCGTCCTCGATGTGCAGGTCCAGCGCGTCGACGGCCGGCTTGTCGCCGCCCGGGTAGATGCGCGAGGCCTTGTCGTAGGTGACCGTTGCCATGGTGTGTCCTCCCACCGGCAGGTACGTGCCGGACGATCCGTCGTAGGGGTTGGCGGCGGTCGAGGGACGGGCGCCCTCGGTGCCGTGGAGCCTGGTGCTGCGGGGCTGCGCGGCTCGGCTCCGAGCGCGCGACCCCGACCGACCCGGTCGACGACCTCGGCCTCGAGGTGGTGGTCCGGGCCGCACGGCGCCGTGCCGCCCGTGGGGCGACGGCGACGTCGCCGTGCGGGGTCATCATGCACCACGCGAGGGGTCCTCGGGGCGCTCGTCGGCGTGCTCGTCCGCGTCGGCGGAGCGCGGCGCCGACCACCCGCGAGCTGCTCCCCCGGGCGGACCTGGTGGTGCGCGCCCCGCCCCGCCCCCGCGCTGCTGAGCCCGGGGGCGGAGCAGCGGCGGGGGAGGCGTCAGAGGACGGGCTTGCCGCCGGTCACGGCGACGCGGGCGCCGGAGACGTAGCTCGCCTCGTCGCTGGCGAGCATGACGTAGACCGGCGCGAGCTCGGCCGGCTGGGCCGGGCGTCCGAGCGGCACCTGCTGCCCGAAGGACTCGACGGCCTCCGCGGGCATGGTCGCGGGGATGAGCGGCGTCCACACGGGCCCGGGGGCGACGCTGTTCACCCGGATGCCCCGCTCGGCGAGCAGCTGCGCCAGGCTGGCCGAGAGGTTGGCGATCGCGGCCTTCGTGGCCGCGTAGGGGAGCAGCTGCGGGCTCGGGTTGTCGGAGTTCACCGACGAGCTGTTGATGATGGACGCGCCCTCCCCGAGGTGGGGCACCGCGGCCTTCGTGACGTGGAAGAGGGCGCTGAGGTTCACGGCCAGCGTGTGGTCCCACTCCTCGTCCGGGATCTCCTCGAGGCTCTCGTGGGACATCTGGAACGCGGCGTTGTTGACGAGCACGTCCAGCCGCCCGAGCTCCGCGACCGTCTTCGCGACGATGTCGCGGCAGGTCTGGGGGGAGGCCAGGTCACCGGGCAGCAGGAGGACCTTGCGGCCGGCCTCCTCGACCCAGCGGGCGGTCTCGCGGGCGTCCTCGTGCTCGTCGAGGTAGGCGACGGCGACGTCGGCGCCCTCGCGGGCGTAGGCGATGGCGACCGCCCGGCCGATGCCGCTGTCCGCACCGGTGACCAGGGCCACCTTCCCGGCGAGCCGCCCGGACCCGCGGTAGCTCTCCTCGCCGTGGTCGGGCTGCGGGTCGAGCTCGGCGCTCGAGCCGGGGGGCGTCTGCTGCTGGGGGGGCTGGCTCACGGGAGCTCTCCTCGGGGTCGCGGAGGTGGGAGCCGGACCGGGGCCCGGCGTGGCCGACGGCTCGACCCCGCCCACCTTGGTGCGCGGTCCCGCAGGGCGCATCCCGGGCGAACCAGACCCGCCGACGACCGGTGCCCGCCGGGGCGCCGGCTCGCGGGCTCAGCCCCGCCGCGCTGCCAGGAGGTGCTCGAGGAGGGCGGTGACGGCCTCGGGACCGGCCACGCGGAAGCCCGCTGCGGTGCGGCCCTCACCGACCTTGACGCCCACGTCCCCGCCGCCGGCGTCCAGGACGGCGAAGGCGTGCTCGTCCGTCACGTCGTCGCCGGCGTACAGGACGGCGGAGGCGCTGGCCTGCTCCCGCAGCATCTGCACCGAGCGGCCCTTGTCGACGTCGAGCACGGCCAGCTCGACCACGTCCTTGCCCCGCATCGCCCGCACCCCGGGCAGCCGTCCGGGCCCGTCGCCCACGGCGCGCTGGGCGGCCGACGCGGTGGCGAGGTCGGCCCCGCGGGTGTGCAGGACGGCGCCGGCGGGCTTGGTCTCCAGGTCCGTCCCGGGGTGGTCGGCCACCACGGCGCGGACCCGCTCGACGACGTCGCCGAGCAGCGCCTCCTGCGCGGCGTCGAGGGGCGTGGAGGTCTCGCCGGCGCCCGGCAGGCGGACCTCCGCCCCGTGGCTGCCGACGAGCGCGGCCCGGGCCGGGGGGCCCGCCAGCCGGGCGAGGGCCTCCAGCGGGCGACCGGAGACGAGCGCGACCTCGACGGCGCGCTCGCCCTCGAGCTCGGCCAGCGCCGCGAGCGCGGCGGCCGAGCGCTCGAGGGGGCGCGAGGCCTCCCGGTCGTCGACGAGGGGGGCCAGGACGCCGTCGAAGTCCAGCGCCACGAGCGGACGCGGCGTCGCGGCCAGCGCGTCCAGCGCCCGGAGCAGCCCGTCGTCGAGGGGCTGGGCGGCGGCCGCCCCGTCGGACCCGCTCACGAGCGGTCCTGCTCCGGGGCGGCGCCCTCGCCGTCGGCGGGGGCGCCGTCGGGCGAGGCCTCGCCCCCCTCGGGCACCTCGGCCCCCACGTCGGGCCGCAGCGCCCGGAGGAAGTCCCGGGCCCAGCGCTGGACGTCGTGCTCGAAGACGCGCCGGCGCATCGAGCGCATCCGCCGGCGCTGCTCGCGCGGCGCCATCACGACGGCCTGGACGACCGCGGCCTTCAGCCCGTCGATGTCGTGGGGGTTGACGTGCAGGGCCTGGCCCAGCTCGTCGGCGGCCCCTGTGAACTCCGACAGCACGAGCGCGCCGCGCTCGTCGTGCCGCGCGGCCACGTACTCCTTCGCGACGAGGTTCATGCCGTCCCGCAGGCTCGTGACGAGCATGACGTCGGCGACCTGGAACAGGGCGGCCATCTCCTCGCGGCCGTAGCTGTGGTGCAGGTACTGCACGACCGAGTGCCCGAGGGTGCCGTGGGCGCCGTTGACGCGGCCGACCTGCAGCTCGATGTCCTCGCGCAGGAGCCGGTACTGCTCGACGCGCTCGCGGCTCGGCGTGGCGACCTGCACGAGGACGGTCTCCTCCGCCCGCAGCAGCCCGTCGTCGAGCAGCTCGGCGAAGGCCTTGATGCGGTGGCCGATGCCCTTGGTGTAGTCGAGGCGGTCCACGCCCAGCACGACCGTGTCCGGGTCGCCGAGGTCGGCCCGGATCTTCCGGGCGCGCTCGCGGACCTCGGGCGAGCGGGCGAGCTCGTCCATCGCCGCGGCGTCGATCGAGATGGGGAACGCGGTGGCCCGCACCCGCCGCCGCCCCCCGGTCGGGTCCGTGACCTCGACGGCCTGCTGGCGGGGCACGAGCTGCAGCGAGCGGCGGCACGCCCGCAGGAAGTTCTGGGCGTCGCTGGGCCGCTGGAAGCCCAGCAGGTCCGCGCCGAGCAGGCCCTCGAGCACCTGCCGCCGCCACGGCAGCTGGGCGAAGATCTCGTACGGCGGGAACGGGATGTGGTTGAAGAAGCCGATGCTGACGTCGGGTCGCGCAGCCCGGATCATGGCCGGCACCAGCTGCAGCTGGTAGTCCTGCACCCAGACCACGGCGCCCTCGGCGGCCACCGCCGCCGCGGCCGCGGCGAAGCGCTCGTTGACGGCGACGTAGTCCTCCCACCAGTTGCGGTGGTACTCCGGGGCCACGATGACGTCGTGGTACAGCGGCCACAGCGTGCCGTTGGAGAAGCCCTCGTAGAAGCCCTGGACCTCCTCGGCGGACAGGCCCACCGGCACCAGGTGCATGCCGCCCCAGTCGAAGGGCTCGCTGACCGCGTCCTCGGCGCCGCTGGGGCTGCCGGGCCACCCGACCCACGCGCCGTCCTGGGACTGCATGACCGGCTCGAGGGCGGTGACGAGCCCGCCGGGCGAGCGCTTCCAGCGCGGCTGCCCGTCCTTGTCGGTGCCGTCCCGGTCCACGGCGAGGCGGTTCGCCACGACGACGACGTCGTACCCGTCCTCGGGGACGGCCGCGCGCTCGGGCGGGGTGGGCCGGTTCTCCTCGGCGGCCGCCGGGACGTCGTCGGGGAGCCCCCCGGGGAGTCCGGCACCGGCGGTCGCGGGCTCCTGCTCGTCCGTCTGGCTGCCTGGCACCGGGTGGCCTCCTGGGGGTGGTGGGGCACGCGACGGCGTCGGCCGGACCGGCCCCGTCCGTGCCTGGACTCGGCCCCTGAACGTAGTGCCCGGCCCCGTCACCGGCGATTCGCGCCGACCCCTCGCCCTCCCCGGCGTGGGGGCGTCCGCCGCGTCCCGGCCCCCGTCCGCGGCGAGTCGCCGTCCACTCGCCTCGGGGAGGGGGCCGCCGGTCGGCGCGGGCCCACGGGCCCCACAGCCCGAGCCCGTACCGTGGCGGCCCGGCGACGGCGCCGCGACCGGCCGGGTCGCGGCCGGGTGGGGAGGGCGCGTGGAGCAGCGGGGTCCGGGGGCGCGGCTGGGGCCCTACCGGCTGGTCCAGCAGATCGGCGAGGGCGGCATGGGCGTGGTGCACCTGGCCCTCGACCCCGCCGACCGCGCCGTCGCCGTCAAGGTGCTGCGGCCCCACATCGCGGGCGACCCCTCGGCGCGCGAGCGGCTGCGCCGCGAGGTGGCCGTCCTGCAGCGGGTCCGCCACCGCCTCGTCGCCGAGGTCCTCGACGCGGACCCGGACGGCCCGCAGCCCTACGTGGTCACCCAGTTCGTGCCCGGGCGCAGCCTGGAGGAGCACGTGCGCGAGGAGGGGCCGCTGGCCCCGGCGGCCCTGGCCCGCCTCGCCGACGGCCTGGGGCAGGCGCTCGCCGCCGTCCACGACGCGGGCGTCGTCCACCGGGACCTCAAGCCGGCCAACGTGCTCATGCTCGACGGCGACCCGGTCGTCATCGACTTCGGCATCGCGAAGGTCGCCGACGACCCGCGGCTCACGAGCGCCGACCTGGTGATGGGGACGCCGGGCTACCTGGCGCCCGAGCTCGTCGAGGGCGCGGAGGTGGGGCCGGCCGCCGACTGGTGGGGCTGGGCCGCCACCACGGCCTACGCGGCGACGGGGCGCCCGCCCTTCGGCCGCGGCCCGTGGCACGTCGTCCTCGACCGCGTCCGCCGCGGTGCCGCCGACCTCGACGGCGTGCCCGAGCCGCTGGTGCCCGTGCTCACCGCGGCGCTGTCGACCGACGTTGGCGCGCGCCCCCGGGAGGGGTGGCTGCGCCGCGCCGTGCAGGAGCTCGCCGAGTCCGCGCGGGCGGCCGCTCCCGAGGCGGGCCCCTCCGCCGGTGACGCCGCCGCCACGTCGGCCCTCGCGCGCATGGCCGGGACGGGCCTCGACGACGACATGACCGGGGCCGTCCCGACCGGGCGCGCCGTCGGCGCCGCCCCCCACGCAGGGCAGGACGAGGCGGGACGGACGGCCGCGCAGCGAGGGCACGACGAGCGGGCGGACGACGAGCGGGCGGACGACGAGCCGGCGGACGAGGACCGGCAGGGGGGCTGGGAGGACGCCGAGGCCCTGCGCGGCGACGCGGTCAGGACCGTCGTCCCCGCGCTCGGGCGCGCGGACGCCGACGGGGTCGCCACCACGGCCGTCCCCGCGGGAGGGGGTGCTGACGGCGGGGCGGACGACGACGAGCGCGAGCCCGACCGCTGGGACGCCGACGGGGAGGCCGCCACCACGACGCTGACGGCCGCGCCGCCGCGCCGGGGCTCCCCCGGGCGCGAGCAGCCCACGTCCGCGATGGCGGTGGACGCGACGAGCGCCCTGCCGCGGCACGAGGAGCCCGCGGACCGCCGGGGCGACCCGTACGCCGTCCGGTCCGCGGAGTCCTACGCCCGGCACCCCGCCCAGGCGCCCGCGCAGCCCTACGCCCAGCCCTACGCCGAACCGCACGCCGAGCCCTACGCCGAGCACCCCGCCCGGCGCCCGGGGGAGGCGCCGTCGCGGGGGGCGTTCGAGGACCCGTGGCACCCCGGCGCCGTGCGCCCCCGGGAGGAGGGCTCCTGGCGCGGGGGCGCCGCGGAGCGGTCGGGCGGGCCGTCGGTGCCGCCGGGCGCGGAGAGCGCGGTGCCGTACGGCGCGGCGCCGGCGCCGCGTCGTCCCGACCGGCCGGGGCTGCGCGCCGCCTGGGCGGCGGCGCTGGTGGGGACGACCGCGCTGGCCCCCGTCGTCGGCGTCCTGGTCGCCCTCGTCGTGGTCGTGCTCGCCCGCACCGTCGAGCGCAGCCACCGCTGGGTCCTCCGCCGCCGCGAGGTGCTCGGGCCGCGCCGCGGGGACGTCCCCCTGGCGCTCGTGCGCTCGCCGCTGCCCCTGCTGGCCGCGCTGGTGACCGGCGTCTTCTCCCTGCTGCTGCCGCTCGCGGTGGCCGCCGCCGTCGTCTTCCTCACCGGGGTGCTGCTCGCGGACGCCTCCGTGGTCCCCGGCGACCCGGTCTCCCTCGCCGCCGGGGCGGCAGCCGGTGTCCTGGTGGCCTGGTGGGGGCCGGGAGGGTGGAGCCTCCGCCGGGGGTCGGTGCTCGTGAGCCGCGCGGCCCCGCGGGGAGCGGTGGGCACGGTCCTCGTCGTCGTGGGCCTGCTCGTGGTGGCCGCCGCCGTGTGGCTCGCCGTGACCGGCCAGGCGCCGGACTGGACCCCCTTGCCGGGCTCGCCGCCCGGCTTCTAGCGCACGGGCCGAGCTTCCCGGGCCGAGCTCCCCGGGTCGGCTCCCCGGGTCGGCTCCCCGGGCGACTCGCCGGGCCGCCTCCCCGGACCAGCGCCGGACGAGCGCGGTCGCCCTGGGCGGCCCCCGCGCCCTCCTCCGGGAGCGCCCAGGTCGGCGACGTAGCCTCGGCACGTGCCCGCCGCCACGCCCGCCCGCCGCGCCCTGCTCGTCGTCGGATCCGCGCTCGTGGTCGGCGCTGCGGGCCTGGGCCCCGTGCTCCCCGCGTCGGCCGTGCCCACCACCCCCGGGGTCACCGCCGCCGCGGCCGGCGCGGTGGCGGCTGCTCCCACGCCGTCCCCGGCCCCGGCGGTGACGCCCTCGAGCCCCGGGGGCGAGGTCCTCGTCCGGGACGAGACGGGGACGGACCTCGTGCTGCCGATCCTCGTCGGAACCGTCCTGGCCCTCCTCGTCCTCGGTGCGGTCTTCGCCTCCGCCATCACCAAGCGCCAGAACGAGGAACGCCGGCTGTAGCCCGGCCGTCGAGGTGGGTGGGGGCCGGGGCGCGCGCCGGGGCACCCGCCCCCGTCTGACCGCCATCTCCGCGAGGCGCCCGCAGCGCCCGCCCCGGACCAGCACCGCAGGAGGCAGCCCGATGAGCCCGGACCCCCGCAAGCCGACGAAGGCGCAGCGCCAGGTCGACGCCCGCGCCAGGGCGCGCGTCCTGCGCGAGCAGCGCGAGCGCGCCGAGCGCCGCCGCCGCGCCGGCCTCATCACGGCCGCAGTGCTCACCGCGGCCCTCGTGGTCGCCGTCGTCGTCGTGGCCCTCACCGCGGGCGGGGACGACGACGCGCCGCAGGCGGTCCCGTCCTCCTTCTCCGACAGCGGGGGCTTCACCACGGGAGACCCGGACGCGCCCGTGTCCGTGGCCGTGTACCAGGACTACCAGTGCCCGTACTGCGCCGAGTTCGAGGCGGACAGCACGGACTTCGTGGACGCGCGGCGGGAGGCGGGCGACATCTCCGTCACCTACCACCCGATGGACCTCCTGCGGCGCATGGGCGACTACTCCGCGCGGGCCGCCAGCGCTGCCGTCTGCGTCGCCGAGGAGGCCCCCGAGGACTTCGCCGCCTTCAACGACGCGCTGTTCGAGAACCAGCCGGAGGAGGGCGCCGGCGGCCTCACCGACGAGCAGGTCGCCGCTCTCGCCGCCGACGCCGGCGTGCCCGACGAGGTGGAGGGCTGCATCACGAGCGGTCGCTACACGGACTGGGTCACCCAGGTCACCGACGACCGCGACGAGCGGGTCCAGGGCACGCCGACCGTGCTCGTGGACGACGAGGTCGTGCCGGCGGACCAGTTCCAGGCCGCCGTGGAGGAGGCGCTCGGGAGCACCTCGACCTCCTGACCCGGGTGGTCCGTGCGCCGGGCGCCCTCGCACCAGGCGCTCTCGCGCCGGCCGCCCGCCGTCGCCCGGGCACGACGGTGCACGGAGGGGGCGTCGCGACGAGATCGGCCCCGGCCCCCGGCCCGCGGCCCCCGGTCCCCGGCCCGCGGCCCCCGGTCCCCGACCCCCGGCCCCGCTCCTGCGCCCGGACGCCACCGAGGTGGCCGCCGTGGCCGGGAGCGCCGGAGCGAGCTCGCGCGTGGTGGCCCCGCGGGACCCGGCCACCGCGCCCTTCCCGTCGGGCCGGCGCTCCTGCGGGGGCAGTGGCCGGGGGCCAGCGCCGGGCGGCCCCCGCTCAGCCGCCGAGGACCTCGAAGCGGACGACGCCGCGGCCCTCGAGCCGCTCGCCCGCGCCGGTGGACATGGCGACGACGGCGCGCGCCTGCTCCTCGACCGGGTCGTCGGACAGCGCCTGGAGGTAGCGACGGTGCTCGACCAGGGAGGCGACGGCGTCGGCGAGGTGGGCGGTGACGTCCACCTGGTGCGTCGGCCGGGGCGACGCCGCGACGGCCGTCCAGCGGACCCCGCGCCACGGCGGCAGCCCGGCGGCGGCGAGGTCGCGGTGCACCCACTCGTTGGCGGCGTCGGCGACGGCGTCCAGCACGCAGCGGCCCAGCGCCCGGTGGTCCGCGGTGTTCCAGCCGCCGAAGGGCCAGGTGTCGTGGTGGTTGAGCGTCACGACCAGCTCGGGGCGGTGCCGGCGGATCGCCGAGGCCAGGTCGCGGCGCAGGGCCGGCCCCTCGACGAGCACGCCGTCGGGGTGGTCGAGCAGCTCCAGGGAGCGGACTCCGACGCGCTCGCAGGAGGCGCGCTGCTCCTGCGCGCGCAGCACCGCGGACTCCCGAGGGTCCAGCCCGGCGATGCCGGCCTCGCCGGAGGTGGCGAGGACGTAGCGCACGTCCCTGCCCTCGGAGGTCCACCGCGCCACGGCCGCCCCCACCCCGTACTCGGGGTCGTCGGGGTGGGCCATGAGCACCAGGGCCCGGGACCAGTCGTCGGGCAGGTCGGGGAGCTCGGCGGGGAAGTCGGTGTCCGGCACGGCTCCATCGTGCTGCGGGGACGCGGCGGGCGCCCGCGACGGGCATAGCGGCGAGCGCGGGCTCGTTGCCGGCCACGCACGGACACCCCACTCGCACCAGGAGGACGCCATGCGCGCAGTCCAGTACCGCACCTTCGGGGAGCCCGCCGACGTGATGTCGCTCGCGACCGTCGACGAGCCGCACGCCGGGCCGGGCGCGGTCCGCATCGCCGTCGAGGCGATCGGGGTGAACCCGGTCGACTGGAAGGTCCTCGGCGGGGCGATGAGCGGGGCCTCCGCCGGGGACGAGGTTCCGGGCGGCCCCACGACGCCGGGCATGGACGTCGCCGGCGTGGTCGACGAGGTGGGCGACGGCGCCGGGGAGGTCGCGGTCGGGGACCGGGTCGTCGGCTACGCCGCGTCCGGTGCGCTCGCCGAGCACGCCGTCCTTCAGGTGTGGGCCCGTGCGCCCGAGGAGGTCACGAGCGAGCAGGCCGCGACGCTGCCCGTCCCGGCCGAGACGGCCCTGCGCGTGCTCGAGGCGCTCGGCCTGGAGGAGGGCCAGACCCTCCTCGTCGACGGCGGCGCCGGAGCGGTCGGGATCGCCATCACCCAGATCGCCCTCTCCCGCGGCGCGCAGGTCGTCGCCACGGCGAGCGAGGCCAACCACGACTTCCTGCGCGAGCTGGGGGCTGTCCCCACGACGTACGGCGAGGGCCTCGTCGAGCGGGTCCGCGCCCTGGAGCCGCAGGGGGTGGACGGCGCCCTGGACGCGGCGGGGAAGGGGTCGGTGCGCGACCTCGTCGAGCTGACCGGCGACCCCGCCCGCGTCGTGACGATCGCGGACTTCGGCGCCGGTGAGCTCGGCGTCCAGGTCAGCGGCGGCGACGACCAGCGCGGCCGCCGCCTGCAGGAGGCCGCGCGGCTGGCCGGCCTCGGCGTCGTGCGCATCCCCGTCGCCCGCACCTACCCCCTCGAGGAGGCCGTCGCGGCCTACGAGGAGAGCCGCGGCGGGCACGTGCGCGGCAAGCTCGTCATCACCACGCGCTGACGCGCGCGCCGGCGGCGACGGGCGCGGTCCTCCGACCGCGCCCGTCACGCCTCCGGGCCCGGGTCGGACGACGTCCGGGCCCCCCGGGGCCACCACCGGGGAACGCCTGACGCCCCGGTCCTCCGGGTCCACACCGGGGCGGTCGCCGCGGACGGCGGCACGGGCGGCGCCGGCGGTCACCAGCGGTAGTCGAGGAACTTCCCGTCGAACGTGACCACGACCCGGTCGCCGTCGGGGTGGGCGCGGCGCGCGATGTCGACGGAGAAGTTGATGGCGCTCATGATGCCGTCGCCGAACTCCTCGTGGATGAGCTCCTTCAGCGCCGGGCCGTACACGGCGAGCGCCTCCGAGAAGCGGTAGATCGTCGGGTCGCTCATCAGGGCGGGGTCGATCCCCCGCGCGGGCTGCTGCTGCAGGGCCTCGGCGACGGCGTCGTCGAGACCGAGCAGCGCGCAGGCGGTCTCGGCCTGCTCGGGCGTCATGGGGTGCTGGCCGAGCAGCGCCGCGGTGGTCCAGACCAGCGGGGCGTCGAGCGCCTCGGCGATCGCGGCCCAGGTCTGGCCCTGGCGGACCCGGGCGGTGCGCACCAGCGCCGCGGCGTCGCTGCGGCTCATCATCGGGGTGGTCATGGATGTCCTGCCTCGTGGTCGGGAGGGGGCTGCGGGTTCAGCGGGCGCCGGCGCCCACGGTCGGGGCCGCAGCGGTGGTCGGGGCGGCAGCCGTCGGGGCAGCCGTCGCGGCGCGCGGCGCGGCGACCACCGCGCGGTCGGCGGCGTCCGCCTCGGCGACCTCGCGGGCCCGGCGGCTGGTGCCGGTGCGCCCGTGGGTGGCGTAGAGCGTGAGGCCGACGAAGGCGACGCCGCCCACGAGGTTGCCGAGGACCGTGGGGATCTCGTTCCACACGAGGTAGTCGCCGATCGAGAAGTCGCCGCCCAGGAGCAGGCCCGAGGGGAACAGGAACATGTTGACGACGGAGTGCTCGAAGCCCATGTAGAAGAACAGCAGGATGGGCATCCACATCGCGATGACCTTGCCGGAGACGCTCGTCGACATCATCGCCGCGACGACGCCGGTGGAGACCATCCAGTTGCAGAGCACGGCGCGGACGAACAGCGTGAGCATGCCGGCGGCGCCGTGCTCGGCGTAGCCCAGCGTGCGGGCCTCGCCGATCTCGCCGAGCCGCTGCCCCACCTCGTCCGGCTCGACGGAGAAGCCGAAGGTGACGATGACGCCCATCATCAGCGCCACGGTGACGGCGCCGCCGAGGTTGCCGAGGAAGACCAGCCCCCAGTTGCGCAGCATCGAGCGCACGGTCACGCCGCGGCGCCGGTCGAGCAGGGCCAGCGGCACGAGCGTGAAGACGCCGGTCAGCAGGTCGAAGCCCATCAGGTAGAGCAGGGAGAAGCCGACGGGGAACAGCAGCGCCCCGATGATCGCCTGGCCGGTCTGCACGGTCACCGTGACGGCGAAGGCGGCGGCCAGGGCCAGGACCGCCCCGGCCATGTACGCGCGGATGAGCGTGTCGCGCGTGGTCATCAGGACCTTCGCGTGGCCGGCGTCGACCATCTTGGTGACGAAGTCCGGCGGGCTCACGTAGGACATCGGTGCCTCCTGGGTCGCGGAGGCGGTGGTCGGGGCGCCACCGCCGCGCGGGCCGCCGCCGGCAGCGCCCTGGTGGGGCGCCGGCGACGTCCGTCCGGACGACGATCGAGCCCCGCCCGTCCTGGGTGGTTTCCCGCGGGTTACGCGGCGCGCACGGGCGCCTCACAGCAGAGCCGACGGGCTGAGAGGTCTGGCCGGGAGCCGGGAGGTGCCGGCGGCGGTGCTCGACGGAGCCCGGAGGCCGGCGCCCGCGTCGGTACCCTCGCCGCAGGGCCAGACGTCTCGGCCCGGCCGCCAGCATGGCGCAACTGGTAGCGCACCCGACTTGTAATCGGGCGGTTGCGGGTTCGAGTCCCGCTGCTGGCTCTCCGTCGGCGAGGTGCCCGGGCGTGCGTCCGGACATCGGCGTGGCGCAGGGCGGGAGGCGCACCCGGGTGTCCGGGCGGGTCCGGACCGACGGCGGCGCAGCTCCCCGCGCGTCCCGCGCCCCGCCGCCGGCGGTCCCTGCTCGAGCGCGCCGGCCGGGACGCGCCCGCGAGCGGCAGCGCTCGTCGTCTGGCGGTCCGCCGGGGCAGGGCGGACGCTCGAGGGGTGACATGGCCCACCGCGCCGTCCGGCCACCGACCCAAGTCGCTGGGCGAGGTGGCTGCGCGCCTCGGGGCCGAGCTGCCCGACGGGGGGCCGGGGGCGCTGGTGACGGGCGTGCACCACGACTCGCGCCGCGTCGGTCCCGGCGACCTGTGGCTGGCCCTCCCCGGGGCGCACCAGCACGGTGCGACCTTCAGCGCCGGCGCCGCGGCGCGGGGTGCTGTGGCGGCGGTCAGCGACCGGCCGTGCCCGGGCCTGACGACCCTGCTGGTGACCGACCCGCGGCGCTGCGCCGGCCCCCTGGCGGACTGGCTCTACGACGAGCCCTCGGCCTCCGTCGAGGTGGTGGGGGTGACCGGCACCAACGGCAAGACGAGCACGACGCACCTGCTGGAGGCGGGCATGGCCGCCGCGGGGGCGCGCACCGGCCTCCTGAGCGGCGTGGTCGCGCGCGGTCCCGACGGGCAGCGGGCCGCGGCGCTGACCACCCCCGAGGCGGCCGACCTCCAGCGCGACCTGGCCGCCCTGCGCTCCACGGGCGTCCAGCGGGTGGCCCTGGAGGTCTCCAGCCACGCGCTGGCCCTGCACCGGGTCGACGGCACCCGCCTGCGCGCAGCGGTCTTCACCAACCTCGCCGCGGAGCACCTCGACCTCCACCACGACATGGACGGCTACCTCGCGGCCAAGGCGCGCCTGTTCGAGCCCGAGCGCTGCGCCCTGGCCGTGGTGGGCGTCGACGACGTCTGGGGGCAGCGCCTGGCCTCCGAGCTGACCGCCCGCGGGGCCGTGCCGGTGGTGACCACGTCGGCTCGCGGGCGCCGGGCGGACTGGACGGCCACGCAGGTCCGCGCGACCGCGTCGGGCACGAGCTTCCGCCTGCGCGGGCCCGGCACCGACCGGGCCGTGCACCTGCAGCTGCTCGGCGCGCACCAGGCGGACAACGCCCTGTCGGCGCTGTCCGCGCTGCTGTCGACGGGGACGGACCCGGGCGGCGCGGTCCGCGGCGTGGAGGAGCTGGCGCTGGTACCGGGCCGGATGGAGGTCGTCGACGCCGGGCAGCCGTTCCTCGCCCTGGTCGACTTCGCCCACAACCCCCAGGGCGTCGACCGGGCGCTGCGGTACCTCCGCACGCTGACCCTCGGCCGTCTCCACGTCGTGACGGGGCAGCGGGGCGGACGGGACCCCGGCAAGCCGCTGCTCCTCGGGGAGGCGGCCGGTCGGCTGGCCGACGTCGTGGTGGTCACCGACGAGGGGCCGCACGACGACGACCCCGCGCACCTGCGGGCCCTGGTGGCCACCGGTGCCCGCGGCGCCGGCCGCGCCAGCGTGCGGGAGGTGCCCGACCGTGCGCAGGCCGTGGCCACCGCCGTCGCGGACGCCGGGCCGGGCGACGTCCTCGTGGTGATCGGGCGCGGCGCCGGCCAGGAGATGACGACGGGGGCCGCGAGCACCCCCTTCGACGACCGCGCCGCGCTGCGGCGGGCGCTGATGGAGCTGGCCGCCTGAGCCGGGCCGGACTGGCGCACCCGTGCGCCGAGGGCCAGGGTCGAAGGCATGGAGCAGCGAAGCCTCGGAACCCGCAGCGTCTCCGCGATCGGCCTCGGCGCCATGCCGATGTCCATCGAGGGGCGCCCCGACCGCGAGCGCAGCCTCGCGACGATCCACGCCGCGCTGGACGCGGGCGCCACCCTCGTCGACACCGCCGACGCCTACCACCTCGAGGCGACCGACGTCGGCCACAACGAGGAGCTCGTCGCCGAGGCCCTGCGCACCTGGGGCGGCGACGCCTCGCAGGTCCTCGTCGCCACCAAGGGCGGGCACCTGCGCCCCGGCGACGGCTCGTGGACGAAGGACGGCCGCCCGGAGCACCTCGTCAGCGCGGCCAAGGAGTCCGCCCGGCGCCTCGGCGTCGAGGCGATCGGCCTCTACCAGTTCCACCGCCCGGACCCGGACGTGCCCTACGCCGACTCGGTGGGCGCGCTGAGCGACCTGCTCGACCAGGGCGTCATCCAGATGGCCGGCGTCTCCAACGCGGACGTCGCGCAGATCGACGAGGCGAACGCCGTCCTGGGCGGGCGCCTCGCGTCGGTGCAGAACCAGTTCTCGCCGGCCTTCCGCTCCAGCCGGGGCGAGCTCGACCACTGCGCGTCGCTCGGCATCGCGTTCCTGCCGTGGAGCCCGCTGGGCGGCATCGCCAAGGCCTCCGAGCTCGGCAGCGAGCACGCCGCCTTCCAGCGCGTCGCCGACGCCCACGGGGTCAGCCCGCACCAGGTGGTCCTCGCCTGGGAGCTGGCGCTCGCGCCCGTCGTCATCCCCATCCCGGGCTCCTCGCGCCCGGCGTCCATCACCGACTCCCTGCGCGCCGCCGAGCTGCGGCTCACCGCGGAGGAGCTCGACCAGCTCTCGGAGGCCTGAGACGTGAAGACCGTGCCCCTCGGCACCAGCGGCCTGCAGGTGCCCAACGTCGTCCTCGGCGTCATGCGCGTCGCCGACCTGCCCGACGACCAGATCCGGCAGTGGTGGGCCGCCGGCCGCGACGCCGGGCTGACCTTCCTCGACCACGCCGACGTCTACGGCGGCTCCATGCACCGCTGCGAGCAGCGCTTCACCGAGGCCGTGCAGCTCTCGCCGTCCGAGCGCGACCAGGTCACCATCCAGACGAAGTGCGGCATCGTGCCCGACGGCCCGTACTTCGACTTCTCCTACGACCGGATCACCGAGTCCGTCGAGGCCTCGCTGCAGGCCCTGGGCACCGACCGGGTGGACGTGCTGCTGCTGCACCGCCCCGACGCGCTCGTCGAGCCCGACGAGGTGGCCCGCGCCTTCGACGAGCTCCACGAGGCCGGCAAGGTCCTGCACTTCGGCGTCTCCAACCACACGCCGGGGCAGGTCGAGCTGCTGAAGAGGTCCGTGCGCCAGCCGCTCGTGGCGAACCAGCTGCAGCTGTCCATCACGCACGCCCCGCTCATCGCCCACGGCGTGGCCTCGAACATGCAGGAGCTCGACCAGTCGATCGCCCGGGACCCCGGGACGCTCGACTACTGCCGCCTGCACGACATCACCGTGCAGGCGTGGTCGCCCTTCCAGGCCGGCTTCTTCTCCGGCGTCTTCC
>Ga0210040_10005959_pt1 | contig 15351 bp, 12 predicted proteins | sample CryGeyCG12114_NA_FD_185462 | JGI IMG/M metagenome (GOLD analysis project Ga0210040, IMG submission 185462) | Groundwater microbial communities from aquifer - Crystal Geyser CG19_WC_8/21/14_NA (SPAdes) (version 2) | ecosystem: Environmental > Aquatic > Deep subsurface > Groundwater | place: USA... | reverse complement strand
CATTATATGTACTATTCAAAACGCATATGTTGTCTAGCATGAGAGATTGAAGTTTCCTACCAATGTAAAAGATGCTTGTCTTTGTAGACTTTTTTTTTGGAGCAAGTAGAGAATGCCAAAAGAGCTCAGTCAGTCAGTCAGTTCTTATTTAAGCAATGTGAACTACTGAAAACTCATGATGATGATGAACTTTAGTTAGTTCATAATGTTAATATATCAATAGAAAGGGTACTAAACTTTTGAAATGAAAATAAGAATCTATAGTGAGGTGGACACGCATGTGTCTTGGGCGCACACACCGTTTCCCTTCACTTTGAATATAATAAGTGCATGTCGTTTTTATGGTATAAGTCGGCAGTTTTCAAAGGATGCAAACCTTTCATCATGGCTCACTCGTCACGCCAAATTCTGTATTGCTTTGCAATTGGAGTTGATGTAATTCCAATAGATAGAAAGTTATAGAAAGGGAAACTAGGGCAAAAAAATGTACAATATTTGCCGTGCATTTCTTTTACAACAAAAACATTTGCATACAATACAGGTGGATAAAAAATAGGAATGAAAATGTGGGTTTGTTCAGCTATTGAACTTGTTATACTAGATAACTGAAAAATAAAACTTATCCTAACCTTGGAATGTAATGCACTTTGAAATATACTGAACAAGGATAGCGTAAGTATAAAAAACATGCTTGTTTGAATGGGAAATGAATATTTGAAACTCGGCAATAGGAGAACTTACTTGAAGCATAAAGATGTGACAATCTTTTCACTCAACAAATAAAGCTAACACGTTTTCGGAGATGTAAAGATTTCAGCGTCGTAAAAGGATATGAAATGAAACTTGTTTATCTTCCAAATATCCTGAAATTTGCGTTCTCGTGTCTACTATATACGGAGCCACCGTGATTTCTAATGGAATTGGAAATGAAATCATGTGGATAAACTTGAGTTGTACTCATGTATGAGCATGGATAGACTAGGCGGAGATGAATCCAATTCACATTATTCGTATATACATTCCTTCACTCTTATTGATTGACGAGTTTGAAGTTTCAAATAAGCAAAATAAGGGTTAGGGATTTCCAAGGAGAAACATGAATTTCATTGTGCAGTTAACAATGGACTATTTAGTCTATTGTCTGCTTTCCACACCATATTGTTTTGTTCAAAATGTGGAAAGTATGAAATTAATGCAAACACAAATAGAAACAAATGAAAATTCGGGACGTTCATTATCATTTCATTCGCAGTCAGTCAGTCAGTTTTAGTACAAATTGGTGCAAAGTATGGAATTTTCCATTAATATAACTTTCAAGTCTATGTACATAGAAAACAAGACAACAATACAGATTGATGAAACATTTAGTGACAGTCGAAAGTTGAAACTTTTGTTCCACATTATGGCAGAGTAGAAAGTATTTGCAATGAACTTGTGAAGTTCATTTGCGTCAGTTTGCGGCCAAATTAACTGTAATATGGCTACAAAATAGTTCGCAATTTTATTGTGAATCCAAAATATTAGCTTCTGATGCTTCCACAAACTTTCGCAGAAACTAAATTGACAGTTTTAACATGGAAACCATGACCAGAAAGAAGGGAAAGGGAGTGGTTTTCACTTTTTTTTTAATTTAAATTATTTTCCGTAAGGATGTTTATAAAATCGATTCTCGATTTGGGATCAAATTTTCGGTTTATAGCTTCAACGTTGGGAGCTAATAATTTGCGAATCTTTAAAAATATTTTATGGCGATTATTTCAGCTATATTGCAAGCTATAACTGGGCCAGGCAACATCCCGTGGGCCATTGTTAGTTTACAAAATGTATGATTGAGCTTTTAGCACACACACAATGAAATAAAGGCTTCGAGTAATGGTTCTTTGATGTTTTGGGTTCCACTCCCACATTTATGAGACTTGAAGACCACATAATGCAAACGTGCATTTTCTTACCACTTTCATTGAATTCAAAACTAGTGCACAAAATTTTCTTTACAACTGTGTGCACGTATTGAATGGTTCAAAAGTCTAACAAATGGCATTAATATTCCTTTCAAATTCGATCCACTTTTTCACACAAATAGTTTGTAAATCCATTAACAAGTTAGATTAACTTCTTGGTAGCTAGGAAAAGCAAAACTTTTATTCAGTGTCAAAGGTTAGTTATTTCACTTTTCATGCAACAGAAAGTTTCAATTCTCATGGTGCATTCATCAAATAAAACAAATTGGATACTCTTTTGCTCTATATCTATGATGCACATGAAAGCTCGTCTAGCTTTTGTGTGTACAAAACATGAAGACTAAACAGCAGAATTTGTCAGACAATTTTAGAGAGTAGACAGCCAACATACAATAGAACTATATCGCCAAAGTATTATTAGTTAAACGGAGTACTATCAAAAAGTGAACAGCTAAGTCAAAAGCACAAAAATTCTATTGTATGCACGAGAAAGGAACGGAAAGAGTTTTTTTGACAGGTCTGATTCCAGACATTTTCCTTCTTCGTCAGACAATTTTCTCTCTCCCGTCACTTCATCTCAACAACATAGAGGAAAATCACATTCTTATTAAGTGCAGCGTAAAAAACTTACAAGCTTAATCTGCTTAACCATTCTTAACAAGCAAATATGAAATTTACTACTATCTCTGCTACCACTCTTCTTCACAAAGCCCGTAGTTTTCCCCTTTCGGTCCGGTTTTAGAACTTGGGACACCTGAAAAATTTCTAAGTTTTTTCAAACACCATGTTGACCGACATTGCAACCTAACCTAACCTAAACTAAACATAGTGTTTGAAAAAACTTAGAAATTTTTCAGGTGTCCCAAGTTCTAAAACCGAACCCCCCTTTCGTTCGAATTTTCTGTCGACAACAAACTAAAGTCCCAACCAATCGGTCATGATACTTATACATACTGAAACTTGCTTTTTTTCTAACTAACTTTGGATTACACTATTACAACTGAATCAGAAGAGTGTTTTTCGTACACTTTATTAAAGAACAATCAGTAAAGCAGAGTGAGTTCAGTACGTAACGAATAATAAGTGGTGGATTTCTTTCACCGAATTGTAATTATACAACTAACTGTTAAAATGCGGATACTCAAACGAAAATCTTGAATTCAAAGGAAATTGAAATTGGAGGTGGTTTTATTTTTCGATGTGTGTGTACGTAATACTCTCCGTTGGATTTGTGCTGCTGTATATCGAATAACCTTCCAGTATATATATGGCAGTTAGCAGCAGAAATCGAGCCGCGAATAGGTATAAGTGGAGCGTTTTGTTTCCCTTAAAAGTCGTGCAGCATATTTTCTCCTATTCATTTTTTGGTAGCTCTATTCTGCAGGTTGGATATGGTGGTCATTTATAGATTGGATTTCAAATAGAACTTGTCGTGGGAAAGAGAATAGTGTTATTTTAATGACTATTTATGTATTAAATAAATGCATTTTATTGCCTGCAATAATTAAACGATGAAAAACGTATATCACTAATTTAGCATTGCTAGTTTATTATTTTCTTTAACAACATACACCATTTTGGGAAAGGAAATTTGGTTACAACTCCCGCGCACAGGTTGAAACTCCATGTCTCAATATAGTTTATAATTTTTCATCAAAACACACGATAAAACTTACAGCTTTAAAATTCATATCATTAAAAAGCAGTGAATGTTAATACACGACTCTTTTATAAGTGCAACTTATTAAAATCTTAGTTTTCAATAGCAATGCTGCTTTTCCCTTTAGTTATAATATAAAAGTTTAATGTTGTTTGTTCAACTGCATTGCACGTGCGTTGCAGTAAATAAGCAATACATGAGTTATACCGTCTTCCAACTGTAGCTTGAAATATATCATTGCAACTTCAGTCTTTTTTTCTTCCCTGTCAAAATTTCTTTGCCAAATAAATATGATATTTAGGATTTGGATCTAACTGAGGGGGGAAATTTCAGACACTCTATATCTGTCAATAAATGTGGTTGACAACCTATAAGGTAGATCCAGTTGGGTGAATCCGGAAACTCGAACTAAACTCATAACATGAAGTAGGAACTTGACAAATTTGATTTTGGCAGTGCAAAAAAGCAATCTCCAACTGCTCATATAGTTGTGCAATGACAAATAAGGAGAAACTTTCACAGAGAAAAACCAAAAGTTTTTTCTGTAGGTTTGACTATATTGTGTTCACTAGAATTTTCAGTTCGTTTGTTAGTCCTTATTAAAATGAAAGCAAGCTTTAAATAAATAAGAGCATGCTAGTGACGACTAGCTGAGCTGAACTGATGCACGCTAAAATGGGAGCAGGGCTTCTAGCTAACTTACTAACTAACTAAAAGTAACATGAAAGCCTTTTTATTGGTGAAGTTGACATTTACTGTGTGATGGCCATCACACAGTTTTATTTTGCCGTTTCTCCCTTATTGACTTATTGTCACTGAACGAAATACATGCATGCATGACACGATACTAACGACTCCACGTTTATGACTCTCCTGACACCCATAACTTTAATAATCAGCATGAATACTATATTAATATCCAGCCTATGTTGTCAAAAAATGAGGACATTACTTTTACATCACTCATATACTTTGCCAATGTTTCTATATTAACAACAGGTAAGTAGGATTTCCTCATCAATCGGTGCCTATTTTAAGCTGCGGAAAAGTTTTATAAAGTTTGGAGCAGTTTTTAATAACTTATTTAACTTGCGATTAGGTTCCGCGAACACAGTAAGCTGATTTGATGGCAAATAAAGGAGTTAAAGGAATCAAAGAACATATAAAATATATTACAATCATTTGAAAAACCTATATTGTATAATGGAATAATGATGTCGAATAAATAATAATAATAATAACATATGTATATACGCTCAATAGTGCGGGTAATGCGTGTGGTTAATTAATCCCACAGAAGGTTTTGTGACGAAACATTCACCCAAAGGTAAATTTAAGCAGTCTTTCATCCACAAAAAATTTCAAAGCGTGACTGATGAAAGCGCTGTATATGGAAAACCCAGTAAAGTTAAACGAAAGTTTAAAGGCGCAATTTAGTGCATCCCAGTCTTATTTAGCCTGCATGGAACGTCACATTTTTTTATACGAAAATGACTCTCGGGTAAAAGTTTACAACAAAGCTTTCAAAGTATCCCATAAAAAGTTCACAAGCTTTGCATTTACCCGAAGCGATGGGAGCGGTTTGAGGCCTACTATTTTGTCATGCGAAGGGAACTGATTTCGATTTCCTGTCAATTCAGTTGTTAGTTATAAATAGAGTATTATGGAAAATTTTTTCGTTAAAAATCCATTCGTTTCTCAATTTGGTTTCAGAATGTGTGTGTTCAGATAATGCTTCAGGGTTATTATACAAATCTACTGTAGCGTTGTTTGCCATAACCAAAGACGCACGCAGGCTAAATTAGTTACATGGCCTTTGATATAGTGTTTAGTGCCCCTCGACTAGACTGCAAATTGAAATAAGGCGAGGTGAGTTTACAAACTCGAGTGCATTATAAATGTTTGAGTGGAGCGGTCAATGAAGAAACGACTAGAATTAGAAACAAGATGAGATCCGGGGGTTTTCCATTCCGATTGCTTTAAGTATGCATCCCTGTTCTACTAATTAAAGCAATATAGTTTGCATGACGACCTTTGCCTTGTTTTTACTAATTATGCATGATAATGCATGGTAATAATGTTGACAACTTGGGACTATATAGCTAACTAAAAGCATACAGGGAAATTCTTTCTAAAACATTGTATCCAGCCAAAAGTCTGACTTAATTTTTTTTGGCTTACAAAATAAAGTTTACTTGCTACGATGGCTGACTAAACTTGGCGAAAGGAGTTTAAGAACTAGAGCAATATAAAATGAATGCATGGAATGTAGTAATTACGAAGTACACAACATTATCAGTATGCCTGGACTGCCCCACTGGCAACGTTATCAGTTTCTGAAAATAGTGTGTGGCCTGTATGTTATCCAATACTTTTGGACAGGACTGAATTAAGCACATAGATGGGTTGTAAATAAATCTAACATGATTCTGTCAGAGCCAGGAAATGATTTCGTCTATGTACGCATCTGTATAGTCAATAATGTTCACGTCAACTTTCAAATTTGTAAATAATCTCTTGAGGGATAAAATTCATATAAACAAAAAGAGATATGTCAGGCTTCATTTTCCGTCACGTCCAATCTTAAAAACAAATCCGAATGTTGAAAGTTTCGATGATGACTATAGGCTATAAAAGTTGCAAAAAGTAACCATAGATGTATATACTTGTGAACCCTGTTCTGATTATTTTTTAAACTTTGTTTTTTAAGTTTTGAAGTTCAGTTTGCAAAGAGTCCGCCTTTATTAATAAACTTTAATCAATAAGTAAATACAAGAAAGCCCAAAGTAGGGGATACATCATTGTATTTTAAAAATAGTATATTATATGTTTTCTGATAGCGCTAATTTTTTTAAACCCTGCGTAGATATTTATATTTATTTATTTAAAAAATGGTCTAAATGGATACTAACTATAAATGAGCAACAGAATTACAAAACTGATTTTGTATTTTGGAAGCTACCGAACGATACTGACATGAGGTAAAACAGATATTTTCAAGATTTCAAACTTATGTAAGAAAAAAATGTTTGAGAGTTGAGTTTTTGTGTTAGTTTTGGCAAGAGAGTTATTAGGAAAAGATTGGACAAATCTATCCATGTATTTTTTTTCAGTTGAACTGAACAAGTGTAATGTACAATGTTGTACTTAGTTAGAATGATGCATAAACAAACAGAGTTTTTCAGGCTCAACATTTTTATTCAATCAATGTAAAGTGCCAAAATTGAAGCCAGCAAGTTTTTATAATAGCGTTGCACATGATTCATGTTTCCATTGCATACTTTTTCAAGGTTCAGCTCAAAAGATGACATGGAATACAAGTATTTCTATAGTTTCACTCCAAATCTGACTATTAATCTGCCGATGGGCGTGCATAAAACTTGCGTACAACAAGTGACTGATTAGATCTCGATTAAAAGATTTTTCAACTCCATAATAATTTTAATGCTAATATCAACTCATTTGATACTTATCGCCAATTGACTTTCACATAATGTCTCAAATACTACTGCCATTAGAATTGCAGAATTAAAGCGCTCCAAAGAATTTGAAACTTGAGTGAGTGATCTATGACGCAGTTTCGTTGCTATTAAATCTGTAAAATAACTATATAGCTGGATTCTTTGGAGATCCAAGTGTACAATCATTATAGTACCATTATTCCAAAAGTAATTAATATCTGGTGTTAAAGTTTATTTCACGATTCATGCAGTCAAAAGTCAATTTTGTATTCATTCCAAACACGGTTTTTGATCTCGCGTAATTACAGTTGATGCAGCAGCTTTTTACAGGGAAAGAACAAGCTCTAAAAAGGATTTTTCCCACGCATTTAACGTCTTCCTTTGGCATACAAGTGTAATCCACTTTATGCATGTTACTAGTAGATTCAACATTCAACAAGTCTCCGTACTATTTGCATTAATCTTGTTTACTGTCGTTAGCGCAAAGCTTTTTCTCTATTATTATGAATTATTGCAAATGCTAAACAACCAAAACAATATGGCTCAAGCATTCTTTTATACAAATACCAATAAAATACTTTCAGTGGGTCGCATGAAACCCACACTTTTACTGGCCAAATATCAACGTTTGCTTGCATGAATAAAAGCCAGTAAAAATAATACTAACCAAGCCAATGTATCAATGCTTGACCAAAAAAATTTACTTGCTCTGCAAGCATTTGCTTAAACTTTTTCTATGACTGAATGGTGAATAAAAACATGCAGCGTCTAGCATTTGCTAGACGTTTTTTTAAGTAAAAAATATGGCACGTCGGAATTTTATGAACCATGTAATGCAATAATTGTTTATCAGAAGAAAAAATTAAGTGGTACCAATCATCAAAGTATAATATACAAACTTTTTTTATGAAACGAAATCACTAGCACAAACTTCGGTAGTATTTGCTTTTACTTCTTGGCAAACAAACATTCCTTACATGCAGGTATGGTGTTTGATCTAGCGATTGCTGATTGCTTAAATCAGTCAAGTAAATGTAAAAGCTACTGAACTTTTTTTCAAGCATTTACCACCTAGCAAATACTTTTACTTTAAGCATAAGGATTTCCTTGACACCTTTCACTTTTCAGTAAATGCTAGTTTTCATTCATATGGCTCACATATGCATACCTTCAGCCTAACTTGAGAATTCCATTGAATATATAAATAAGTTGTAGGAAATGTATACTAAATGAAGATTACTGCCCGTACACATTTAAAATACTTGAGGCGTTTAATAAAACCAGACACATATGTTCGTGCTCCTGAATATGGTCCGCAATTCCATGAAAGATTAAATTAGGAGTCTCAAGTACTTTAAATGTAAACAGACAATAATCTTCAAGCAGAACACATTTCCTAGAACTTATGTATATATTTAATTAAGTTCCTTAAATGAGGCTAAAGGCATAATGATAATGAAAGCGTTGTATCTGCATGCAGAATGCTTGAGCCCTATTGTTCTCATTGTTTCGCATTTGCAATAATTAATAATAATGTAGGGAAAGCTGTGTACTAACAAAAGTAAACAAGATGAATAAAAAATAGTATGAAGACTTGTTGAATATGGTATAGTTAGTTACATGCATAGAGTAGATTACCCGAACATGCCCAAGGCCGACATTTAATGCGTGGGAAAATTCCTTTTTATAGCTGCTTCTTTCCCTATAGACTAATGAAGTTAGGGAAAAGGTTATTAAACTTTCCTTTGTCGTTTAAAATGTAAAACAGTTATAATAATACAAATGAAAAAAATCCACTAAAATTTTTGCTTTCTTTAGTAAAAACAATTTTTGATGGGGCCACTTTTACTTTCCAACAGCAAATGTAATGTTATATAACTCTTGGTATGTTACATTTACTATTCGTCCACATTTGCCATTAGCTGTTTGAACAAGAATTGTACATAAATTATTTGTTCTTCATTAGAAAAAGCTTTTAAATTGGTTCCTATTGTTGACACATGTTGTCTATGCTATTCATTAATTTGAAAAATTCTTCATGCATTGGATATGGAGTTGACATAGGGTGGGAGGAAAAATTAATTTCAGATTTCATTTTCTTAAGTAGATTTTAAAATTAAGTTCATACTTATTTGATTTTAGAAATGAAGTTTGCATGTATGTAATTGTATAAATAAACGCAGTTTATTTACCCGGCTTTGCCAAATTGAAACTTTTTGAATACAAGATATTATTTACCTGTGTATTGTGCTTCTGTTCTTGTGTAATCCAGTGAACTATATTACTTTAGTTGTATAGGTGTAGACAGGCATCAAATTTTAAATATTTTTATACTCGCTGTCTGGAGTCTAACATTGCATTACAACTTCGTCAGTCGTCACTTTACACATATAGTTGGGATAAATATAACCAGTCAAAGTGCTGGCAAAGAACAACGATTCAATCCACTCCGCCAACTTATTTAGCATTGGATATTTTGACTGCCAACAATGAATTAACATTGACTTTGTATGCAAAACTATAGTGACATCAACTACTGGATGTACAAAATCTTTGGAATGAAATTTCTATACAAGTTTTATGCATACACTTGCATTCAATGATGCAATGTCAATATTAAAGTCGTCCATGTGTGTATTCAATGAACCCAAATTATTGTTGCCAGTCAAACTTGTTAACAAAGGACACTTACTTGGCTACTATGGGCATGCACACTTTGCATGGTCCCCTCTTATTCATGCTCTGTGACTAACTAACTAACTAACTAAGGAATATTAATTTGTGACTTGGAAACATTTGTGTCTGACTAATTGGACAATAGGGAGTTAGGGATTTTACGTAGCAAGTAGCAGAACAGAACAGATAAACCCCATCTGTCGCTCAAGTGCCTCATCAGTCGCTCATAGGACAGATGGGATATCTGTACAACGCATGAAACGATTCACCTGATCTGTCCTACTACGACGACAAGTAATCCCTAACTCCCTAATAAAGAGGTGCATATAATTGAAGAAGCAGTAGTAACGTAGAAGAAAGTACTGCAGGAATTAATTTTGTGGTGGTTGAAACATGGTTAGTTATGGTTCCCGTAGCTAAAATGAGAATATTCGTCAAGAACAAAGAAAAGCCCTCAGTAAATCATGGTTTCACTTTTATTCAGGACTACATAATATTTCATTTCTCAGTCAGTATAATAAAAAATTCAGATTCACAGTTTCACAGTGAGTCTTAATATATATGTGCCCGCATATGGGATGCAGTACTTTTTAAAAGTAAGTTCATTACATGCTGTGTACTTTGAAAGCGGATTTAATCACGTAACTCCACTGTTCCCAGTGCCCACATAATTTGGTCACGATTCCCGATCCCAATAAATTTTCTCAAAACGAAAAGCGTAAATTGCCTCCAATCTTGCAAAATCCTAATAAACTGTAGTTCATTACTTGACTAACTAACCAACTAAAAGTGAGCTCAAAGCGATGAGTTAATCACATTCGTTTAGTAGTAGGTAGACACCACTGTTGCATTGTATTGGAAACCAAATCTTTGTTAGCACATTGAATTAATGAAATACAATAACTCCTACACGTGCTTACACAGATATGTGGAAGTCTACGTGCTTTCATAGGGCTACTGGTGTGTTACAAAGGAAAGAGAAAGTCTATAGCACGAGTTGGTTAGTTAGTCTGTAGCTTTAAATCTATGAAGCTTGCAGAAAAATCTCATTTCATGCGTGTGACACATGGCAACAAGTCCCAGTCACATCCAAGGGAGATAAATAAAATACAACATGTGGTTTTTAACCTTATTATAGTCATTTTCCCCCACTTTTACTAAAGTTGATAGAATACATTTGTTTGCTTTCATGCGCCAATAATGAAGTACATTTTTTCTTCAGATAGTATCCGCCATTGAATGGTCATTCAACATCAGCATTTTGACGGATAAGATAGTTTTTAAGAAATCTTATTAGCAAGATTTTAATGAGTTCCAAAACAAATAGCAGTCGTTTCTGTAGTGCGGCCTACTTTCCTCTATAGATGATGAAGATTGCAGGTTCTGTATTCAAATAAGGGATCTGAGAGAAAATATAGGTTGATGTAGTCTTCTTTTTTCATTCTGTACAATTTCCAATGCCAAATAGCCAATATAAAATGAGATTTACAATTCAACTGATAATAATACGATCCCTCCTCTAAGAGTTTAAAACGCTCCGAGCGTGTAAATATCGTTCAATGCTGTAAACTTGGAAAGAAATTCCAACAGAATGAATAAAAGAATCTGCAGCCTACAGCGTTGGAAAAAAGGGAAGTTTACTTGGTCTTACGAATGTGTACTTTCGTTTGTTGAAGAAAATAAATGAATTTTTACAGAGTGTTCAATCTGCTCTGCGTCTCTGTGCATGAAATTTAATGGGAACTCGAGCAAGTAAAATACACGACTAGAGAATACATAGTAGACTTATAATGTAATCAAAACGGCAAAAATACGACTAGACTGGTATGTTTCATAGTAGAATGCGTATACTGATCGTATTCGCTGTATTAAACAGTGAAGACACGATGCTGAGGAGCTAAATAAGTATAGGTTATTAGCTAGTTTTTTTCGCAAATTACCATGGCTGTTCATCCGTCAATTTATCTGCAACTTTTAAAAAGATGGTACTGATAGTTTCCAATAACTGAAAATTGAACTTTACGCTCTGAATGTGTGAAAAATTTCCCTGAAGTTCCTTCTTCTCTGCCTTTCTATCCTGTGAAAATAAAAATTAGACCATTTTGAAACTCGTTAAAATTCGATGAACTCAAAATTGCAGTCAGCTAGGTATACAAATATCATTTTACATGCCAAAAAAGTAACTAGGGAACAAAAAGTTGAGCATCAGAACCTTTTCTTGCCAACCAAGAGTCAATAAATTGATAGATTTCAATGAAATTTGCCATTTTAGAAGTTTTTATCTCCACCACTTTTTTATATTCTCTTGCTGCACAGTTGGGAATATTAGCTGGCAGCTCTAAGCTACCCACCTACTAGAATCCCTTTTAAATTAAATAAATGATGTCGCAACTTGCTCAACGCGTGCAATCTGCGCAAAGAGCTCTAGTATGTACACATAAGAAATCCTCACAGACTCACAGTTGATTGCAAAGCTATTCATTTTCAAGCCATATTTGAATAGAATCTCGCATGAATACTGTAGGAGCCAAGATTTTTGCATGACAAGTTCATTGACTAGCATCACATTGAAAGAACCTTATTACAATAAAAATGTACTTCATGTATGTACATAGCTACCGATTTGACTTTTCAAGTCAGATAGCACATTGATATGTATAAACAGAAGAAAGTAATAACTCGATTGTGTGCCTAACGGGTGTCCATTTTGATGAATAATATATATATCCACTCTGTTCCCATTTGGGCTTTGATATATGTTGGTCATGTCCACCAGTGGCAGAATGAAGGTTTGGACAAACATGCATTATCATCCAATACATGGTTGCTGTGTAGTACTACCAAGAGTAATGGAAACAGTTATTACTGGAGACAGAGGGAGTAGAGTTAATCATGATAATTTACGTGACTTTCTCTTATCGTTTATACATATAGGTGGTCTTGGGTGACACTGAAGATAGCAATAAAAAGTAATATATATTGGAAGGGTCTTAATAAAAGGAGGGGACCAAAGAAAGTCGGCACGATGACGTCTTTTTGTGCGTACCCAGCTTATGTAGCTCACCTTACTTACAAGAAGAAGGGTGTGCGTGAGTGCGTAATGTGTTTGTTTGTCGGTCCTCACTGTGAGACGAAGGAAAGTTAAGTAAATTTGAGCGTGACCCCATTAGTATTAGTAACGGAGGAAGCATTTGTGGACCTCCGTTATTACTTTCACGCACTTATTTGCACACGCACCGGTTCCTTCTGGCCTCCTTACAAAGTTGGAAACTTTGCTCATTCTTTGGGGAGGTGGAGTGACAAAATGGGATAGGAATAATAGTAATCTGTCTGTCACTTTCACTGGTGTATACATATGAAATGTCTACACTGGTTGGTGACAAAGACAAGCAGGGTCAGCTTGGAATAATAAAAAAAAACATACAACTCACTGTGAGCGCATGATTTATTATTAGCTCTCATGTTTTATGTGCGTTCTATGTATACACGAGATAAAACCGAGTTATTGCATTGCTGAAAAATGAGAAAAAATCCTTTTTCTTGTAAAAAACTTTCCCATTTTGAGTCTCTTGTTGTTATCCTGTACAAGCATTCCTACAGCTGGTTGTCTATACGAGACACTTTATTCGTCAGTTGCATGTTACAAGTAATGGGTGCGTACCACGTATTGAAAGGAATTGGGCCACATCATAAAATTAATGCATACGATGGGACCCCCAGTACGATCATTTTCAATCGTTCCCCATTATGGCGTAATGTGAGGTTTGCCCCCAGTGGAGATATTACATTTTGCATGCCTAAACCTACCAAAATAAAGTTATGTCTGGAAATATGTTCATTTGTTGGCATGTAAACAGTTAAGAATAACATTGAGTAGTAAAAGTATTCAAATGGTGGATATTTTTTATCATGAGGTGTGATAAATGGCTTGTTGGTAATGATCATATTTTTCATATGGAGGGAAACACTTTTTGCTCAATCTGAAATCTTTGCTTTCTACTACAGAATCGTTACAGTTAGTAACATGGTGTAACTACTTTGTCCATGATTACGAAAGCCATTAGAGTAATAGATAGCAATTTGCTCAGTAGATTTAGCAGATAAAGTTCCAAGAAAACTGCTTGTCTACTATTATTAACGACTCTGTTTCATTGCATCCCAGTTAATAGAGTGTAGCAAACTATAGCTGATGATGATGGGGGTAATTGTCATAAATACGCAAGTTTGGAGTACCATACCTTGTGTGTAGTAAACAAGCCATAACAATCATAATGTGTATTTAGGTTCACATGTTTTATGCCCAACTTAGGCAAATGCAAAAAATCAACGTAGTACACAGTAAGTCACTACACAACTAAACTAATCGAACTGGATAATATTATTATGCGGAAGGAGAAGAACATTTCATGGCTACTTTTATCTTGGCGTTTATTCTTTCAATTCACGGCAAAGCATTGACTATGCGGACCGACTTTGGAGAAAGTTCATAAACTCTGTCGCACTCATATCCTGTTACATAATGTAATCCACCTTTCCGTATATCCATACCAAATGATTTCAATTCCTTTTCTTTCTCCAGTATGACTTTCTAAAGCTTGTGACTTGGCAAGCACTCGTAAAGAAAGAATGAAATGCAGTCGCAGTAATGCCAACTGATTCCTCCACTTCCTCGAGCGCCCTACTAGCAGCAGGAGGAGGAGAAGGGATGCGAAATCTGTAAATGTGATCCACGTGGCGGCCTAGTTATACCAGAGGGTCGTTTTAGATTTGAACTCGACTCATTCTCAGAGCTATAGCCCCGCTTGCTTATAGTATGCTGCCAGGGAGCAGATACATATAAATTATTTGTCTTCATGTTCAGTCACGTACTGGGTCAGTGTGACTTCATTAATTAGTAGGCAAGTACACTAATGTGTAGCATACAATTACATAAGTTAAATATACATGCTTATAACTTTAATGCTCGATCGCTAGTAGTTATATAGATTCTAACTATTCTATAGATCCTAACTAAAAGTATGAGGCAGTGCAATTGGTGTATTACATGATTAAAGATTACTGATGCTGAGCAATAAAAAGTAAAATATTTGTTTTCGTTTTGCAGTGACGAAATTGTGGATGACTATGAAACCTGTACCGTTCTCAACTTGTCATCTTCTAATGCTGATAATCGCAGTGTGGCAGATGTAGAATTTTCCGAGAAAACCAAAATCGTCGAGTGGATAGCTTATAGGGTAAAATACGTTTGCTAACAATACATGAAATCCTGATATATGCTTTTGCGTACACCACACATTTTGCTGTAAAGATATGCGCTGAGGTTTTTTTTGTCAATTAGAACAAAACCTTTAAAAATTCTTGGCGGCGTGTAAACGATCAAATATGAGTTTAACGGCAGTGCACATTTTTATTTTGCATTGTATTGGATTAGATTAATTTATGAGACAAAATATGACTGGAAACCGAAGTAATAATTGCAGTATGAAAGACTGTATGGCTGATCGAATTGAGTGAGAAACATTTGGCTTTTTTTCCCTCTAATCTATGCATTATAATCCCGTCTATGTGTAGTTCCCATTGATGCCAACAATTT
>Ga0210040_10005958_pt1 | contig 15351 bp, 14 predicted proteins | sample CryGeyCG12114_NA_FD_185462 | JGI IMG/M metagenome (GOLD analysis project Ga0210040, IMG submission 185462) | Groundwater microbial communities from aquifer - Crystal Geyser CG19_WC_8/21/14_NA (SPAdes) (version 2) | ecosystem: Environmental > Aquatic > Deep subsurface > Groundwater | place: USA... | reverse complement strand
CCTCCGACCTGGACCGCTCGGACGTCTTCATCACGAGCAAGCTCAACAACGGCTTCCACCGCCCGGACGACGCGCGGCGCGCCGTCGACCAGACGCTGACCGACCTCGGCACCGACCACGTGGACCTCTTCCTCATCCACTGGCCGCTGCCGACGCAGTACGGCGGCGACTACGTCTCGACGTGGAAGGTCCTCGAGGAGCTCAAGGCGGACGGCCGAGCGCGCTCCGTCGGCGTCTCGAACTTCCAGGTCGACCACCTCGAGCGCCTCGCCCGCGAGTGCGACCTCGTGCCGGCGGTCAACCAGATCGAGGTGCACCCCTACTTCACCAACGAGGCGGTCCGCGCCTACGGCAGCGAGCACGGCATCGCCACCGAGGCGTGGTCGCCCATCGCCCAGGGCGGCGTCCTGGACGACCCGGTCATCAGCGAGATCGCCGGGCGGGTCGGGAAGTCCACCGCGCAGGTGACCCTCGCGTGGCACATCGCCCGCGGCGACATCATCTTCCCGAAGTCGGTGACGCCCGAGCGGGTGCGCGCCAACTTCGACATCTTCGACGTCGGCCTGACGGAGGAGGACGTCCGGCGCATCACGGCGCTGGACAAGGGCGAGGAGGGCCGCACCGGCCCGAACCCCGACACGTTCGACATGATCCCGGACTGATCCGGGCCACGGGCTGCTCGGTCCGAGCCGAGTCCCGCTGGGGACGGCGGGGGCCGGGAAGCGCACGAGGGGCGGGACCGCTGCGGCGGTCCCGCCCCTCGTCGCGTCGGGGGTGCAGGCTGGGCCCGTGGCGCCGGGGGTGGGAGTGGTGGTCCTCGCGGGCGGCGCCTCTCGACGCTTCGGCGCGGACAAGCTCGTCGCCGACCTCGGCGGGCGGCCGGTGCTGGGACGGTGCCTCGACGCCGTCGCCGCGGCGCTGCCGGGTGCGCCCGTCGTCGTCGTGGGGCCACCGTCCCGGGCGCGCGACGGCGCCGACGTCGTGGCGGAGGACCCGCCCGGGTCGGGGCCGGCCGCCGGCGTCCTCGCGGGCGCCCGTCACCTGGCGACGACCGCGGCACCCGCGGTCGTGGCGGTCGTGCCGGGCGACGCGCCCTGGGCCGGGTCGGCTCTGCCCGCCCTGCTCGCGGCGCTGGGGACGGAGCCGGGGGCGGGCCCGTCGCCCGACCGGGGCGGCGGCCCGGACGCCGCCGTCGCCGTCTCGCCCGACGGCCGGCTCCAGCACCTGCTCCTCGCCGTCCGAGCCGAGCACCTGGCCCGGCACCGGCCCCAGGACGTCGCGGGCGCCCCCGCCCGGGCGCTCGTCGTCGGCCTGCGCGTCGAGCTCGTCGAGGTGGACGAGCGCGCGGCCCTGGACGTCGACGACGCCGACGCCCTCGAGCGGGCCCGCGAACGGCTGGGACGAGGCGGGTGAGGCACCTCGCTCGCTCGTCGGACGCACGCGCCGCGCCGCCCGCGCAGCGGCCAGTACTCTCGCCCCGGCCGCGCCCGACGGGCGACGGACCGGTCCGAGCGTCCCGGAGGGATCTTCCGTGCTACGAGCTGCGTCCACCGCCGTCCGCGCCCTCGTCGTCGCCGCGGCCCTCAGCACCTCCGCCTGCGGACTGGTCGGTGGTGCTGACCGCGACGGCGGCACCGGGGCCTCGGAGTCCGGGGGCGCCTCCGCCGGGGGCTCGGAGGTCGCCACGTCCGGCGACGAGCGGGTCGTCGGCGCGGTCGACGCGTCCGTCCAGGACCGCCACCCGCAGGGGCACCTGCTGAGCGCGAGCTCGGTCGAGGTGCGCGAGCGCTCCATCGCGGTCGAGGTCTCCCTGGTCAACGGCAGCACGGACGACATCAGCATCGGCAACCACCGGCTGTGGCTCGTGGACGACGTCGGCGGCACCTACGAGTTCTCCCCCCCCCGGCCCAGAACGCGGACCTCGAGGTCGGCCCCGGCGCCGAGCTCACCGGCACGCTCGTCTTCCTGGGAGTTCTGGACCCGGAGGCCACGTCCCTGACGCTCGTGTCGAACGTCAACGACCCCCTCGAGACCGTCGACCTCGACGCGCGCCAGCACGACGGCGCGTACCCGCAGCTCGTCCTCGACGGGCTCCCGCTCCCGTGACCGGACGACGACGGAGGGCGCCGGGCCTCGTCGTCGCGGGCGTGCTCCTGCCCGGCGCCCTGGTGGTGGGCCTGTCCGGGTGCGGCCTGCTCGACGGGGGCGGCGGAGTGGAGGGCGCCCCCGCGGGCGGCGGGACGGAGGTCGAGGTCGCCGAGCCGCGGTCGGGCGACGCCGACCCCCCGCGCTCGGTGGTCACCACCGTCCCCGCAGACCCGGGCAGCGAGGTCGAGGTCGTCGACGACCTCCCCCAGACCCGGCTCGCCGACGGCGCCAGCGTCCGGGACACCTCGGTCGAGGTGCGCGTGGCCGAGCTGCTCGGCCAGCTGAGCACCCGCGGGTCCTCGGGCGGCGAGACCGTCGTCGTGCTCGCCGAGCAGATCCTCTTCGACTTCGACGAGGCGGAGCTGCGCGAGGAGTCGGCGCCGACGCTGCAGCAGGTCGTCGAGCTGCTCTCGCTCAGCGAGGACCCCGCCGTCGCCGTCGTCGGCCACACCGACGGGCAGGGTTCGCCGGCGTACAACCAGGACCTCTCCGAGCGCCGGGCGCAGGCCGTGGTGAGCGCGCTCGTCGAGCTGGGCGCGGACCCGGGCCGGCTGCAGCCGCAGGGCCGCGGGCAGACCGAGCCCGTGGCCGAGGAGACCCGGCCCGACGGCAGCGACGACCCCGAGGGCCGCGCGGCGAACCGCCGCGTCGAGGTCCTCGTCGACGGCCTCCCCGGCCAGGACTGACGCGCAGGAGACGACGTGCGAGCACCCCACCCCGCCCTGGCCCTCGGCGTCGGCGCCGCCCTCCTCGTGGCCGGCTGCTCCCGCGGGGCCGCCGAGCCCGCGGCCGAGGCCCCCGCCCCGACGACCGCGGCCCGGTCCACCGCGAGCCCGACCGGCGCCGGCCCCACCAGCAGCGGGACCGCGACCAGCTCGCCGTCCCCGGGCTCCCCCACCGCCGGGTCCACCGGGTCCGCCACCGCCGCCGCGACCGACCTCACCAGCCTGGGCCTGCAGGACCGCCACCCCGACGGGACGACGCTGCAGGTCACCTCCGTGGCCGTGGAGCGCACCGGCATCGTGGTCGGGGTCACGGTCGTCAACGGGTACACCGACGAGATCCGCCTGAACAGCAGGGGCGTGTTCGTCCAGGACGACGCCGGGAACGGCTACAACTTCCGCGAGCCCGCGCAGAACGCCGACCTGGCCGTCGCCCCCGGCGCCGAGCTCGTCGGCGAGCTCGTGTTCCTCGGCGTCCTGGACCCCAGCGCCACGGAGCTGACGCTGAAGACGAACGTCGACGACGCCGAGGACCCGGTCGACACGACGAACCGCTACGACCGCTCCACCACGCCCGAGCTCCTCGTCACCGGCATCCCGCTGCCCTGACACCCCCGGTCGGACGTCACCGCCGGGGGCCACGGTCTTCCGGGCGGCGCCGGCTCCGCGGTGTGGCCGTCGGACCCCCGTGCGAAGGTGAGGACGTGCGAGCAGCAGTGGTCCGCGAGCCCGGTGGCCCCGACGTCCTGGGCGTCGCCGAGGTCCCCGACCCGGTCCCCGGACCGGGCGAGGTCCTCCTCGACGTCGCGGCCGCGGGGGTCAACCGCGCCGACGTCATGCAGCGCCAGGGGCACTACCCGCCGCCGGCCGGTGAGCCCGAGACCCTGGGCCTGGAGTGCTCCGGCGTGGTCGCGCAGCTGGGCGAGGGCGTCAGCGGGTGGGCCGTGGGCGACGAGGTCTGCGCCCTGCTGCCGGGCGGTGGGTACGCCGAGCGCGTCGTCGTCCCTGCGGGGCAGCTGCTGCCGGTCCCCCGGGGTGTGGGCCTCGTCGACGCCGCGGCGCTGCCCGAGGTCGCCTGCACGGTCTGGTCCAACGTCTTCATCTCCGCGGGCCTGCGGGAGGGCGAGACGCTGCTCGTCCACGGCGGGGGCAGCGGCATCGGCACCTTCGCGGTGCAGCTCGCCCGCGCCTGGGGGGCCAGGGTCGCCGTGACGGCGGGCAGCGAGCGCAAGCTCGCGGCGTGCCGGGAGCTCGGCGCCGAGGTGCTCGTCGACTACACGCAGCAGGACTTCGTCGAGGAGGTCCGCCACGCCACCGGGGGCCGGGGGGCCGACGTCATCCTCGACGTCGTGGGGGCGAGCTACCTCGAGCGCAACGTCCGAGCGCTCGCGCCGAGCGGGCGGCTCGTCATCATCGGCCTGCAGGGAGGGCGCCGCGCCGAGCTCGACCTCGGCGCCCTGCTCGCCGTCCGCGGCGCCGTCATGGCGACGTCGCTGCGGGCGCGGCCCCGCGCGGAGAAAGCCGCGATCGTGGCCTCCGTGCGCGAGCACGTCTGGCCCCTCGTGGAGGCCGGCCGGATCCGCCCGGTCGTCCACGCGCGGATGCCCCTGGCCGACGCGGCGCGGGCGCACGAGGTCCTCGAGGAGTCCTCGCACATCGGCAAGGTGCTGCTGCTGCCGCGCGAGCCCGGGCCGGACGCCAGCCGCGGCGGCAGCGCCGTCGACGACCACGACCTCGGAGGGACGGCATGAGCCAGCAGCCGCAGCAGGACGGGTCCTCGGACCCGCGGGGCCCGCAGCAGGGGCAGGGCCAGCAGCCCGTCGTCGTCATGACGCAGCAGGGCATGGGCGTGGCCGGCGGGGACGCGCCGAACCCCGCCGAGCAGGTCGAGCGGCCCGACAAGGTCATGCGCATCGGCAGCATGGTCAAGCAGCTGCTGGACGAGGTCCGCAGCGCGCCGCTCGACGACAGAGGGCGCGCCCGGCTCGCCGAGGTCCACCGGCGATCGCTCGCGGAGCTCGAGGACGGGCTCGCTCCCGACCTCGTCGAGGAGCTGCGCCGGATCGCGCTGCCCTTCGCGCCCGACGAGGCACCCAGCGACGCCGAGCTGCGCATCGCCCAGGCCCAGCTCGTGGGGTGGCTCGAGGGGCTCTTCCACGGCATCCAGACGGCCGTCTTCGCCCAGCAGATGGCGGCCCGCGCCCAGCTCGAGCAGATGCGCCGGGCGCTGCCCGCGGGTCAGGGCCAGGCCGACGGCCAGGGACCCGCGGGTGCGGTGCCGCCGCTGGGCCAGGGCCAGCCCGGCCGGCCGGGCGCTGCCGGCACCGGCCAGTACCTGTAGGCCTCGGCGTGCCGAGGCCCGGTCCGCCGGAGGAGGGCGACCGAGGCCGTCCTCCGACCGCAGCCGCGGCCGACGTCGACCTCGCGGCCGCGTCGGGCGACCCGTGGTGGGGACGCCTCGCCCCCGGGCTGGCCCGGCGGCGCTCCGAGCGCCGGCTCGAGTCCGCGCTGGGCGACGGGGTGTGGAGACGCGCGCACGACCGCGTGCGGCGTTCGGTCGACCGCTACCACCAGGTCCTCGACGGCGTGGCGGCCGACGCCGAGCCGGGGACGGCGGACGAGGTGCTGGCGCCCCTGGAGCGCACCGGCGCCGCGCTCGTCGAGGTGCTGGACGACGTGCGCGCGCTGTGCCTGCGCGCCCAGCGGGCCGCCCCGAGCACCGGCCTCGACGTCCCCCGGGTCCCGGCCTCCGCCGGGCTCCCGGACGAGCTGCACCGCCGGCTGTCCCGGGTGGGGACCGCGGTGGCGACGGCGGCCGAAGCCGCCACCATGGCGCGCGTCAGCGTCCGGGGCGGCCGTCTCGACGTGGGCGTGGAGCGCGCCGCTGCCGCGCAGCGCTCCGCCGTCCTGGCGCGCCGGCACCTGGGCCTTCCCGGGCGCCCCTGACCCGGTCGTCGCTCGCACCGGCTGCCGCGCAGGCGACCACGCCGCACGCCGTCCGGCCGCGACGACCTGGTAACCGGCGCGCCGTCCGTCGCGGGTCAGCTGTCCGCGGGCGGCGTGTCGTCCTGACCGCGGGTCACGTAGTGCCGGCCCGCCTCGCCGTGCCGGTGGTAGCCGTCGCCGACGTGCTCGCCGTCGACCCCCGTCCTGGTCTGGACGTCCGCGTCCAGGGGGCGGTGGTCCGCGGGGCCGTAGAAGAACGTCAGCACGCCGAGCGCTCGCTGGCGCAGGGTGCGGGGTCCGGTCGCGGCCATGGCCGCCTCCTCGGGGGTGCGTACGGCGTCTGCGGTGCGCGCGCCGGCGTCGAGCGCACGACGCGCCCGGCGGGAGCAGGGCCGTCAGGCCAGTGGAGCACCGGCCGAGGCCCCGCGCCAGCGGGCCCACCCCGACGACAAGAGCTCACGAAGTCCGCCTTCAGGGCCCACCTGAACGGCGAGAGCGCACGAAGTCCGCCCCCACCGCCCACCTGGACGACGAGAGCTCACGAAGTCCGCCCCCACGGCCCACCTGGACGACGAGAGCTCACGAAGTCCGGGAAGGCCCGGGGGCGGGGGTCAGGGGGCGGAGCCGGCGAGCAGCGCCTCGACGACGCGGGCGACGCCGTCGTCGGCGCAGGCGGGCGCCGTGGTCCGCGCGGCGGCGACGGCCTCGGGGTGCCCTCCCGCCATCGCGTACCCGTGGCCGGCCCAGCGGAGCATCTCCACGTCGTTGGGCATGTCGCCGAAGGCGGCGACATCCTCGCGGGCCACGCCCAGCGCCGCCGCGTGGGCGGCCAGGGCGGCCGCCTTGCTGACGCCGTGCGCGCTCACCTCGACGAGCGGGCTCTCCGGCCCGGAGTGCGTGGGGTGCGCCAGCCCCGCGAGCTCCTCGCGGGCCACCTCGAGCAGCTCCTGGGGCGTGCCGGCCTCCCGGCGGACGAGCAGCTTGACGACGACCGGGTCCGGCTCGAGCAGCTCGGGGAGCTCCCCCACCTCGATCTCGCGGCCGCCGTCGTACCGGACGACGTAGCCGGGCTCGCGGCGGAAGCCCGCCAGCGTCTCCACCGCCACGGCGAGCCCGTCGAGGCGCCGCCGCAGCCGCGCCACGGCCTCGAGGACGTCGGCGGGCGCGAGGCCCGCGGCCGAGAGCACCTCTCGCCGTCCGGCGTCGTAGACGACGGCGCCGTTGGCGCAGATGGCGGTGCCCGTGTGACCTGTCTGCTCGGCGACGGGATCGAGCCAGACGACGGGGCGGCCGGTGACGAACACGACGTGCACGCCGGCGGCGCGGCAGGCGGCGATCATCGCGAGGGTCCGCGGGGACGCCACGCCGCCGGGGGCCAGCAGCGTCCCGTCGAGGTCGCTCGCCACGAGCCGGACGCGGCCGGTGGGACGGGCGGCCGCCCGGGGGCCGCTCCCGGTGTCCTCCGACGTCGTCACGGCGACATCCTGCCCTGCGGCCGCCCCGCTCCGGGTCGCAGGTCGGCGACCCCGCCTCCACGCTGGGGGCATGGCAGAGGACACCACGACCACCCAGAACACCTTCCGGGACCCGACGACGGCGTACGCCCAGCCGGAGATGCCGCAGCAGGACCAGGGCGCCCCGGGCCTGGCCTCCGAGATGGGCCCGAAGCCCGACCACGGCGAGGACACCTACGTCGGCTACGGCCGGCTCACCGGCCGCGTCGCCGTCGTCACCGGCGCCGACTCCGGCATCGGGCGGGCCGCCGCCATCGCCTACGCCCGCGAGGGCGCCGACGTCGTGCTGTCCTACCTCCCGGCGGAGGAGCAGGACGCGCAGGAGGTCGTGGCGCTGGTCGAGGCCGCGGGCCGCCGCGCCGTGACCGTGCCGGGCGACCTCTCCCAGGAGCAGGCCAACGTCGAGCTCGTCGAGCGGGCCGTCTCCGAGCTCGGGCGCATCGACGTCCTCACCGTCGTCGCCGGCAAGCAGACGGCCGTCGACGACATCGCCGACCTCACCACCGAGCAGTTCGACGAGACCTTCAGGACGAACGTCTACGCGCTGTTCTGGGTCACCAAGGCGGCCGTGCCGCACATGGAGCCGGGCAGCAGCATCATCACGACGACCTCGGTCCAGGCCTACCAGCCCTCGCCGAACCTGCTCGACTACGCCCCGACGAAGTCGGCCATCAACGCCTACACCAAGGCCCTCGCCGGCCAGCTGGCCCCCAAGGGCATCCGCGTGAACACCGTGGCGCCCGGCCCGGTCTGGACGCCGCTGCAGGTCTCCGGCGGCCAGCCGCCGGAGGCGCGCCCCGAGTTCGGGATGCAGACGCCGCTGGCCCGCCCGGGTCAGCCGGCGGAGCTGGCGGCCGCCTACGTGCACCTGGCGTGCCCGGAGTCCAGCTACACGACCGGCTCGACGCTGTCGATCACCGGCGGCATGCCCACGCCGTGACCTGACCCGCACCTGCGCAGGACGCCGGCTCCCTGCGGGGGCCGGCGTCCTCGTGCGCGGGGGCTCTCGCGGCGGTCGGCGCCCGCCGGGGCCGTCAGGAGACGACGGCCCCGGCCTGCGCGCGGGCGAGGTCGCGGCCGTACACGTCGAGCAGCGCGTTGGCGTCGCCGTCCACGAGCGGCAGGACGGTGCCGACCAGCACCCGGTCTGGGTCGAGGACCAGGACGCGGCCGTACTCGGCGGGCGTGATCGAGCCCGGCGCCGACGGCGCGACCGACCCGTCCGCCCGCGCGGTGACCAGGTCCAGCGCTCCCGTGCCCAGGTCGCGCCGGTAGTGGTCGGTGCGCCGGTTGTCGTCCTCCGCGCGGAGCGGCGCGGCCGTCGCGAGGAACGCGTAGCGCCCCGTCGCGTCGAGGCCGAGCTGGTGCTCCCACGCGGACGTCTGCCCGGTGCCGAGCGGATCGAGCTCTCCCGTCAGCAGGTCCTTGCGGTAGGCGAGCCCCGTGGACCACGACGTGGCGGGCGACGCCGGCCGCGCCGCGCTGCTGAAGGCGACGTACCGGCCGTCGTCGCTGACCGCGACGTCCCCGGTGTCGCGGAAGACGCCCACCTCCACCGGCGTCGAGCCCGTCCCGGGCATGGTCGAGGCCACGACGAGCTCGCCCGTCACGAGGTCCTTGCGCACGAGGACGACCGGGCGGCCCGAGGCCTGCGCGGGGAAGACGGCGTACCGCCCGTCCGGGGTCACCTCCAGCGCCGGGCCGGTCGCGCGCAGCGGCGTCTCGGCGCCCGTCGACGAGGTCGACACCCGCCGGACCTCCCCGGTGGCGACGTCCTTGGCGAAGACGTCGGCCGCGCCGTTGCGGTCCCCCGCGACGAGGTCCGGTCGGGCGGACAGGAAGAGCACCGTCGACCCGTCGGCGGTCATGGCGAGCCCGGGGCTGCGCGCGGAGACGGACGTGCCGCTGGGGACCACGGCACCGGGCGTCCCCGAGGACACGGCCCCCGAGGCGGGGACGCTCACCAGCGCCCGCTCCCCCGTGCGCAGGTCCAGGCGGTAGACGTCGAGCAGGCTGTTCGTGTCCGCCGGCACCATCCGCTCCGTCGTCGACAGGGCCAGGTAGCGCCCGTCCTCGCTGAGGGCGACGGCGCTCGCGTTCGTGCTGTCGGTCGAGGTCGAGCGCCACGTCGCGGGCAGCGGGGCCACGCGCAGGCTCGTGCCGGCCACCCGGTCGACCAGGTGCAGCTCGGGGGCGCTGTTGGCGTCGGACGCCTCGACCCGGGCCGCCGTGCTGACGACGACCCACCGGCCGTCGCGCGTCGCCGCGAGCCCCGCGCCCGTGGCCGTCCCGGAGCCCTCGGCCGGCGGGACCAGCGGCCGGTAGGCGGGGAAGGCGGCGGTCGGGGTGACCCGGACCGCGGCGCTGGCGGCGGAGCGGCCGCCTCCCGCGTCGACGGCCACGACGACGACCTCGACCTCGACGCCGGGGACCAGGCCCTCCAGCACGACGCCGGTGCTCCCGCGCGGCACGACGGCGGCGACGAGGCCGTCGACGAGGACGAGGTGCTCGACCACGTCGTCCTCGGCCGCGTCCGACCACGACACCGCGGCGCTGCCGGCGCCCGCGACGGCGGTGACGCCGGTCGGCGCCGCCGGCAGGGGGTCGCGGGGGACGCCGACGACGGGGACGTGCGCGGCCGAGACGTTGCCCGCCGCGTCGACGGCGAGGACGACGACCGCGTAGGGGCGCCCCGCCTGGAGATCCTCCACGAGCAGCTCCAGCGGGGCGCCCGCCGCCACCTCGCCCACCAGGGCGCCGTCGAGGACGACGCGGTAGGCCGCGGCGTCCGCGACCGGGGACCAGGTGACGCGCAGGGCGCGGTCGAGCTCCGCGACCGAGGTGCCCGCGACCGGCGCCGGGGGCGTGCGGTCCCGCAGCGCGACGACCACGGGCGCGCTGGGCAGCGACCGGTTGCCCGCCCGGTCCACCGCGACGACGCGGTAGGTCTCCTGGGCGTCCTTGGCGAGACCGGTCAGGCGCACCGACGTCGTGGGCGCCGCGACCCTCGCGACGACGGCCCCGCCCGCGTCGAGGACCTCGTAGGCCACGAGGTCCTCGGCCTCGACGGGGTCCCACGACAGGTCCACGGCGCGGTTGCCGGGCACGGCGACGAGCCCCGTCGGGGCGCCGGGGGCGGTGAGGTCGAGGGGCACGACGAGGACGGGCGGCGACGACGCGGCGGAGGCGTTGCCGTGGCCGTCCACGGCGACGAGGGAGAAGGCGTAGGTGCGCCCCGGCACCAGGCCCGTGGCGGTCCAGGCGGTCGTCCCCGCGGGGAGCTCGGCGACCACGGCACCGTCCTGCAGCACGCGCACGAGGGCGAGGTCGGGGTCGAGGCCCGGGCGCCACGTCAGCGCCGCGCTGGCGTCGCCGGCGACCGCGACGAGTCCGGCGGGCACGGCGGGGGCGGTGAGGTCGGTCGGCGTCGCGGGCACGGGCGGGGTGGACGCCTGCGAGGCGTTGCCGCGGGCGTCGACCGCGACGAGCGCGTAGGTGTACGTCCGGTCGTTGACGAGCCCGGTGTCCCTCCAGCTCGTCGTGGCGGCCGGCAGCGACGCCACCTGGGCGCCGTCGCGCAGGACGCGCACGAGCACGCGGTCGGTGTCCGAGGCGGGGTGCCACGACAGCGCCACCGAGGCGTCACCGCGGACGGGCACGAGCCCGCTGGGGACGGGCGGCGGCGTCAGGTCGCGCGGGACGCCCGGGACGGCGTTCATCCTCATCGACTCGTTGCCGCGGGCGTCCCGCGCGCTGACCGAGATCGAATAGCTCCGGTCGTTGACGAGGCCGGTGAGGGTGGCCGTCGTCGTGCCCGTGAGGACGGTCGCCGCGAGGGTCCCGTCGCGGTAGACGCGGTAGTCCGCCAGGTCGGCGTCCCCCACCGCGGTCCAGCGGACGACGAGCGAGCTGTCGCCCGCGGTGACGACCACCCCCGTCGGCATCGCCGGCGGGAAGATGTCCAGGAGGGGCCCGAGCACCGGCTCCGTCCGCCCGAGCGAGACGGGGGCGCCGCCGTCCGCCGGCCCCCCACCTCCGAGCGCGCCGGGCACGAGCGCCGCGACGGCCGTGAGCACGGCGACGACCGCAGCCGCGACGAGGGGACGGGCCGCGGGGCCGCGCGCCGTGGCGGGCCGGGTCGCGGCGAGGGGGCCGGCGGGGCGGGGGGAGGAGGACCTGCTCACCCGGGAGGGGATCGGCGCGCGGGCCCTCCGGCTGGAGCCCGCGAGGCGGCACCCGGCACGTCGAGCACCCGCGCGACCGGACCCGCGCGCCGGCCGCTCGCCCCTCCGCGGGGCTCCTCAGCGCGGCAGGGTCGCGAGCACCGCGGCGGCGCCGTCGTCGAGCACCGTGCCGGTGACCTCGTCGGCGGCCTCGCGCACCTCGGCCGGCGCCTGGCCCATGGCCACCCCGCGGGCGGCCCAGCGGAGCATCTCGAGGTCGTTGCGGCCGTCCCCCATGGCGAGCGTGCGCGCCGGGTCCACGCCGAGGCGCCGGCGCACGACCTCCAGGGCGCTGGCCTTGCTGACCCCCTCGGGCGCCAGGTCGAGCCAGGCCGTCCAGCCCACCGAGTAGTTCACGCCCTTCAGGCCGAGCCGCGAGGTGATCTCGAGGAAGTCCTCCGGCGTGTGCTCCGGGCTGCGCACGACGACGCGGCTGGCGGGCCCCGCGAGCAGCTCCTCGAAGCTGACGTGCGTGATGCGGCCCGTCAGCTCGTCCTCGGGGAACCTCCCGGCGACCTTGAAGCCGACGCCCACGTCCTCGACGGCGAAGGCCGCCTCCGGCAGGTCCTCCACGAGCAGCCGCAGGACGGGGGCCGGGTCGAACGTCACGACGTCGGTGAGCGCGTGGCCGCCCGGCAGCGCCGGGTCCACCTGGACCGTCACGGCGCCGTTGCTGCAGACCATCGGGGAGACGTAGGGCTTGGCATCCACCTCGCCCGTGGGCGCGAGGCCCAGCCAGCCGAGCACCGGGTAGGCGCTGTCCAGCGACCGGCCGGTGGCCACGACGACGTGGTGGCCGGCGGAGACGACGTCGCGCACGGCCTCGCGCACGGCGGGCGACAGGACCTCGTCGTGGTCGATCAGCGTGCCGTCCACGTCGAGAGCCACGAGCCAGCGCATGGGCTCGACAGTACGGGCCGCCCTCCGGCGGACCGGGGCACCACCGGGCGGACTCCCCCGTCCGCCGGGGCTCGTTCCGGTCCCGGCCACCTGGGGGCCACCCCGGCGACGCGCGGCGGTCATCCGCGGCCGGTCGACTGGACCGGTGCGCACCCACCGGTCCCTCGCCGTCCTCGCCTGCGTGACGGGCACCGCGTCCCTGCTGGGCGCCGTCCCGGCCTCGGCGAGCGCCCCCGGAGCTGCGACCGGGTCCACGACCGGGGCCGCGGCGGAGGCGGTCCCGCAGCTGGGCCCCGTGGCCGCCGACGTCGTCGCCGAGGACGCCGCGGTGCGGCTGTCGGTGCTCGGGCGGTACTCCAGCGGGGAGTTCGCGCGGTCCGCGGCCGAGATCGTGGCGCACGACCCCGGGACCCACCGGGTGTTCGTGGTGAACGCCCTCGGCGGCCGGCTCGACGTCCTCGACGCGAGCGACCCCAGCGAGCCCGTCCTGGAGACGACCGTGGCCTTCGGCGAGGGCGAGGTGCCCAACTCGGTGGACGTCCGCGACGACGGGCTCGTCGCGGTGGCCGTCGAGGCGCCGCGCAAGACCGACCGCGGCCGCCTGGTGCTGCTGGACGGCCGCGCGGAGCAGCCCGTCGAGGTGGGCTCCGTGCGCGTGGGCGCCCTGCCCGACATGGTCACGTGGACGCCGGACGGCGGCACCGCGCTGGTGGCGAACGAGGGCGAGCCCGCGGCGCCCGGTGACGACGGGTTCGAGGACGCCCCCGAGCAGCCCGGCTACGCCGCCGACCCGGTCGGCTCGGTCAGCGTCGTGACCGTCGCCGCCCGGGGCGAGGGCCTCGACCGGCTGCGCGTGCGCGCCCGCACCGCCGGGTTCGAGCGCTTCGAGGCCCGTCGGGAGGAGCTCGTGGCCGCGGGACTGCGCCTGACCGGGCCCACGGAGGAGTCGCGGACGCTGGCGCGGAACCTGGAGCCGGAGTACGTCGCCGTCGCCGAGGACGGGCGCACCGCCTGGGTGTCGCTGCAGGAGGCGAACGCTCTGGCGCGCCTCGACGTCGTGCGCGGCCGCATCACCGACGTGCTCCCGCTCGAGCGGGTGGACCACTCCCGCCCGGGCGACGGCATCGACCCCTCCGACCGCGACGGCGCCGCCGACGTCCGTCCCGTGCCGGTCACGGGCCTGCAGATGCCCGACGCCATCGCCGCGTACACCGGCTCCGACGGCGAGACGTACGTCGTGACGGCGGACGAGGGCGACTCGCGCGCCTGGGGCGACGAGGACACCTGGCGCGAGACCGGCGGCTTCGTCGACGAGGCGCGCGCGAAGGACCTCGGCGAGGACGGGCTGCCGCCGCTGTGCGACACCTCTCCCGCCGCGGGGATGCTCGGCGACGACCAGCTCGGGCGCCTCACGATCAGCTGGCCGGACGGCCTGTCCGCCGACGGCTCGTGCGTGCAGGACCTGCACTCCTACGGGTCCCGCTCGTTCTCCGTCGTCGACGCCGACGGCCGGACGGTCTTCGACTCCGGCGACCAGCTCGAGCAGCTCCTCGCGCAGGCGCTGCCGGAGAGCTTCAACTCCGACCACGAGGAGGCGGGCTTCGACGACCGCAGCGACAACAAGGGCCCCGAGCCCGAGGGCGTCACCGTCGGGCGGGTCACGACGGCGTCGGGCGAGGAGCGCACGTACGCCTTCGTCGGCCTCGAGCGGGTCGGCGGCGTCGTCGTCAGCGACGTGACGGACCCCCGCGACGTGCGCTTCGTGCAGTACCTCGACCCGCGGGACTTCTCCGTCGACACCGAGCTCGACGACGACGACGTCCCGCCGGAGGGCTGGCAGTCGGCCGGCGACCTCGGGCCCGAGGGCCTCGCCTTCGTCGAGGCCGAGGACAGCCCCCTCCCGGGCGTGCCGCTGCTCGTGGTGGGGAACGAGGTCTCGGGGACGACGACGATCTTCCGGCTCGACGCCACGGGCTGACGGCGCGGGAGCGGCGCCGGGCGAGCAGCGGACGGAGCCTCTGCCAGGATCGGCGCGACCTGATCCCGCCGGCCGAGCGCGCCGGCCGACCGCTGGAGCCGCCCGTGTCCTCCGCCGCCCTCCCCGCACCCCGCGCCGGCCTCGTCCTCGCCGACCTGCTGCCCGCCACCCGCGCCCGCGACGTCGCGCTCGTGGCGGGCGGCGTCCTCGGCATGGCGCTCATGGCCCAGGTGTTCGTGCCGGTGCCCGGCTCCCCCGTGCCCATCACCGGGCAGACCCTGGGCCTGGTGCTCGTCGCGGCCGCGCTCGGGCCGGTGCGCGCCGTCACCGTCATGGGCCTGTACATCCTCGCGGCGCTGGTCGGGCTCCCGTTCTACTCCGAGGCGAGCGGCGGGTACGAGACCGTCGTCGGCGCGACGGGCGGCTACGTGCTCGGCTTCCTGCCGGCCGCCTACCTGGTGGGCCTCGCCGCCCGGCACGGCGCCGACCGCCGCGTCCTGCGCGCGCTGCCGCTGTTCGTCGCCGGACAGGTCGTCGTCTTCGCCGTCGGCGTCCCGTGGCTGGCGCTCACCGCGGGCATGGACGCGTCGACGGCCCTCGAGAAGGGGTTCCTCCCGTTCGTCCTGGGCGGCGTCGTCAAGGCCGTCGTCGCCGCGGCGCTGCTGCCGGCGCTCTGGCGGGTCGTCGGCCGCCGCGGCTGACCTCGGACGCGGCCCCTTCCGGACGCAGCCGCAGACGACGGAGGCCGCCACCCCTCGGGGGTGGCGGCCTCCGTCGTCTGCCGCTGCGTCCGGGCCCGCTCTCGACGCCGTCGGCGAGGCGGACCCGACGCGGACCTGTCTACCCCGGCCCGCGCCCGGCGGGAAGAGCCGACCGGGCGTGACGTGGCTCACACCACGACGTCCGAGTTCGCCCCCTCG
>Ga0210040_10005956_pt1 | contig 15354 bp, 10 predicted proteins | sample CryGeyCG12114_NA_FD_185462 | JGI IMG/M metagenome (GOLD analysis project Ga0210040, IMG submission 185462) | Groundwater microbial communities from aquifer - Crystal Geyser CG19_WC_8/21/14_NA (SPAdes) (version 2) | ecosystem: Environmental > Aquatic > Deep subsurface > Groundwater | place: USA... | reverse complement strand
CCCGGCGCGTGACGCCGCGTCCGCATCTGCATCAGCAGAGCCGTCAGCAGCGCCGCGGCCGGTCCTGACACCCGCCCCGGCACCCGCACCCGGGCCGACGCCGACGCCCGCGCCGAACCCCGTGCCCACGCCGGCGCCGACCCCCACGCCGACGCCCACGCCGACCCCGACGCCCACGCCGACGCCGACGCCGACGCCCACGCCCACGCCCACGCCGACGCCGACACCCACGCCGGCACCCACGCCGACCCCGGCACCCACGCCGACCCCGACGCCGGCGCCCACGCCCACGCCCACGCCGACCCCGACGCCGGCACCCACGCCGACCCCGGCACCGGTACCCGTGCCCACGCCGGCACCGACGCCCACGCCGGCACCGACGCCCACCCCGGCACCCGAGCCCACCTCGGCACCGGAACCAGCTCCCGAGCCCACGGCCGCGCCCGCACCATCCCCGCCGTCGGACGTTCAGCCTTAGCCACAGCAGCGCGTCCTGGCCGCCTCACCGGCGGGCGATTCGCCCGAACAGGCGGCACGCGAGCGCGGCCGGCCCTGGCGGGGGATGATCGGCAGTCGTCTCGCCGGACCGAATCTCGGAGCCTTCCTGCATGAACCTGTCCCGCCGCATCCTCGTGCCGTCGGTCATCCTCCTTGTCGCCCTGGTGGCGCTCGGCGTCGTCCTGCTGTCCGGCGGCGACTCGCGGCGCCCCGCGGTGTCCGCGGTGACCACCGAGCAGGAGGCCGCGGAGACCCCCGACCCGGCCGGCGAGGCGCGCCAGCAGCTCGACCAGTTCACCGTCGCGGTCCGGGACTTCAACTACGGGGAACCAGGTTTCTCCGCGACCCGCGACAAGGCGCAGAGCAAGCTCTGGTTCCACGACGGCTCGTGGTGGGCACCGATGATCGACCCGTTCACCCGCGAGATCCACATCTTCGAGCTGCGCGACGGGACCTGGGCCGACACGGGGGTGTTCGTCGACGCGCGGCCCGAGAGCAACGCCGACGTGGTGTGGACCGGCTCCCAGCTCTTCATCGCATCCCGCACCTCGACAGGCGAGTTGCTGCTGCAGCGGTACGGCTTCGGCGCGAACCGCACCTGGGCGGCTCAGCTGTCGCAGGCCCAGGTCATCGCCGAAGGAGGCGGCCAGTCGCTCACGATCGCCGTCGACACCGAGCAGCGGGTCTGGGCCAGCTGGATCGACGGCGGGCGGGTCTGGATCGCCAACAGCGGGCCCGGCGGAACAGGCTGGGGTGCGCCCGTCACCCCGCCCGGCGGCGAGAACGTCCAGGAGGACGACGCCGCCGCCATCACCGCGTTCTCGGGGCAGATCGGCATGCTCTACTCCAACCAGCAACGCGACTCGTTCTTCTGGACGTCCCGCAGCGACACCCAGCCCGTCGGGGTGTGGCAGGAGGACATGACGGTGAGCAGCGGCGTCAACATCGCCGACGGTCACATCAACTTCGCGGTCTCACCGACGGGCGAGATCTTCGCCGCGGTGAAGACGTCGCTCGGTGACGCGGGCGAACCCACGTTCAGCGCACTGATCGAGGTCCTGCGCCGCGACACCCAAGGTGTCTGGACCGCGTCCACGGCCGCGACCGTCGCGAACCAGATGACGCGGGCCCAGCTCGTCATCACCGCCGACGGCGCCAACCTGATCCTGGTCGCCACCTCGCCGCAGAGCGGGGGGTCGCTGTACTACAAGGTGACCGATGCGGCGAACCCCCGCTTCGCCCCCGGAAAGGGCTCGGTCCTGCTCGACTGGGAGGGCGCGGTGATCAACGACGCGACCACGGTGCGTGACGTCCTCCAACCCGGCATTCCCCTGGTCGTCCTGGGGAGCGACAGCGCAACCGGGCAGTACTATCACGCAGAGTTAGATGTCGAGGGCATCCTGTCACGTCAGTGACGATGTAGCTCACTTTGCGGCACAGATGGGTGTGCAAGCGTTGCCCTCGCCCGCCCTTTCACGAATAGTCGCTGCGAGTTCCGGCCGTTGCCGGCCGCCAAAGCCCACCCGCGAGGTCTCCGTGTCAGCACACCCTGTGCCATCCGCCTGGTCGGCGGGCGCCGCGGGCGCGCCCCCGGACCCAGGCCGGTCGACGTGCTGAGCGGGTCACGGTGAGCGCGGCGGCACCGGAGACGGCCGACCAGCCACTCCCGAAGTCGCTGCGCGGGTCCGCCGGCTCCGGCATGGTGTGGCAGGGGGGCTCGTACCTCTTCGGCAAGGTCACCGTCCTGGCCACCACCCTGGTCCTGGCGCGCCTGCTCGTCCCCGAGGACTTCGGCCTGGTCGCCCTGGCGATGGTCTTCATCACCTACGCCGACGCGATCGCCGACCTCGGGGTGGCCCAGGCACTGGTCTACCTGCCGCGCACAGCGGCGACCACCCGCGCTGCCCTGCTCAGTGCGCTCGGTTTCGGCGCCCTGCTCGCGGGCGGCGCCGTCCTGGGCGCGCCGGCCATCGCGGCGCTCTTCGAGGAGCCCGACGTCGCCCCGCTGATCCGTCTGCTGAGCCTGTCGCTGCTGGCCGGCGCGCTCGCGTCGGTGCCCGAATCGCTGATGCGGCGCGATCTCCAGTTCCGCCGGCTCAGCAGCGCAGCCGTGCTGCGCTCGGTCGCCATCGGCGTGGTGTCCATCGTCCTGGCCACCAATGGCTACGGCGCCGAAGCCCTCATCTGGGGCACGGTCGCGGGTGCGCTGGTCTACGTCGTGGCGACCTGGCTGCTGGTCCCCGAACGCCCCGACGCGCGGTTGTGGCGGGCCGACCTCGGCTCCGTGCGCGCGGTGCTGGGCTACGGGCTGCCGGCCGCCGCCGGGATGCTGCTGGCCAAGCTCATCTTCGACATCGACTACCTCATCGTGGGGCGGGAGCTGGGTGCCGAGGCGCTCGGCTACTACACGATGGGTTTCCGGATCCCCGAACTGCTGATCATCAACGTCTTCTTCGTGGTTTCGTCGGTGACGTTCCCGCTGTACTCCCGGGCGCGCAGCGACCCGGACCGGTTGCAGCGCGGCTACCTGAGCAGCGTCCGGCTGCAGGCGACGTACGGCCTCTGCGCGGGGCTGGGCACGGCGGCCGTGGCACCGGTGCTGGTCCCGGTCCTGCTGGGCGACAACTGGGCCCCCGCCGTCGGTGCGCTCGTGCCCCTGGCCGTCTACGCCGCCCTCCGCTCCCTGGGCGCCGGGGCGAACGACGTGTACAAGGCGCTGGGCCGGCCTGGGCTGTCGGTGCAGATCTCCCTGCTGCGCCTCGTCGTCCTCGTGCCACTGCTCCTCTACGCCACGCGGTGGGGGTTCGCCGGTGTGGCGTGGGCGCAGGCCATCGCCGCCGGGGCCTTCGTCGTCCTCATGCAGGGCGTGGCCCTGCGCGTGCTGGCGCTGCGCTGGTCCCAGCTGCTCGCCGGCGTCGCGCCGGCCGTGGCGGCGGGCGCCGTCACCGGCGCTGCAGCCCTCCTCGTGACCCTCACCCTCCCCGGACCGGACGCCGTCGTGCTCGCGGTCGCCGCGCTCGCCGGCGCGGCCGGCGGTGCGGGCACGCTGGCGCTCGTCGCGCCCACGCTGGGCCGGGAAGTGGGCCAGCTGCTGCGCCGGAAATCTCCCACGTGACGTCGGCCGCGCCCGCGCTTCCGGTCCCGATGCGCCGTGACCTCCACCTCTCGCACCTTCGTCCCCCACCTCTCCCCTCGGGAGCTTCGCTCAGGAGTTCGGTATGACCGCGTCCATCGCCGCACGACCCGGGGTCCGCCGCCCGTCGGTCACCGCCACCACCCTGCTCATGGCCGTGCTCCTGGCGCTCGGGGTATGGGGCGCGCCGCAGGCCGCCGCCGCCACGCCCACGACGTACCAAGGCGCGACCTATCCCACCGCCGGTCCGTCGGCGACGGAGGACAAGCCGCAGAGCAAGCTCTGGTACACCGACGGCGCCTGGTGGGCGCTGATGCGCGTCCCCGCCGGCATCACCGTCCACCGTCTGGAGAGCAACCACACCTGGCGGAACACGGGCACGGTCGTCGACGAGCGCATCGCCAGCACCGGCGACGCCCTGTGGCAGGACGGCAAGCTCTTCGTCGCCAGCCGCGTCTCCGGCGGCGCGCTGCGGGCGATCCGCCTCTCGTACGACCCGACCACCGACACCTACACCCGTGACTTCAGCCAGCAGGTCGCGGGCAACGGCACGGAGTCGATGTCGATCACCCGGGACAGCCTGAACCGGCTGTGGGTGGCCTACACCCAGGGACGCCGCGTCTACGTCGCGCACACGACGGGCAGCGACACCGCCTGGACGGCGCCCTTCCTGGTGCCCGTGATCGACAACACGGTCGCCTCCGACGACATCGCCACCCTGGTCGCGTTCAACGGCCGGGTGGGCGTCATGTGGTCCGACCAGGACAACGACGCCATCCGCTTCGCCGTCCACGCGGACACGGCGGCGGACGGCACGTGGACGGTGGAGAACGCGCTCGCGGGCCCGAACCTGGCCGACGACCACATCAACCTCAAGACGCTGACGCAGGACAGCCAGGGCCGCGTCTACGCGGTGGTGAAGACGTCCCGTGGTGACGCGGGTGAGCCGGTCACGGACCCCAGCATCGTCGTGCTCCAGCGCACCTCGACGGGCACCTGGACCTCCGCGACGGCGTCCCAGGTCGGGGACAAGCTGACCCGCGCGCAGATCGTGCTCGACACCTCGAACGACCGCCTCTACGTGCTCATGGCGACGGAGAGCGGGGGCACCGTCTACTACAAGTCCGCGCCGCTGGGCGCCCTGTCGTTCCCCACGGGCAAGGGCACCCCGTTCGTGCAGTGGTCGGGCGCGAGCATCAACGACCCGAGCACCGCCAAGCACCCGGTGACCGCGGAGACCGGCCTGGTCGTCCTGGCCAGCGACGACGACGCCCACCGCTACTACCACGGCGAGCTCTCCCTCGGCGGGACTCCGCCGCCGGCGGCGGACACGACGCCGCCGACGGCGCCGGCGCAGGTGACCGCCACGCCGGCGAGCTCGTCCTCGGTGGCGCTGTCCTGGGCCGCGGCCACGGACAACGTGGGGGTGACCGGCTACCGCATCACCCGCAACGGCGTCCAGGTGGGCACCACGGCCGGCACGACGTACACCGACACCGGCCTGGCCGCATCGACCTCGTACACGTACGCGGTCACCGCCGTCGACGCGGCGGGCAACGTCTCGCCCGCCTCGGCGACCGCGACCGCGACCACGCCCGCCGGCCAGACGACGCCCCCGCCCTCGGCCGCGGGCTTCGTGTCGGCGGCCACCGCGACCGGCAGCGGCACCAGCACGACCGTCGCCAGCCCCGCCGGGGTCCAGGCCGGCGATGTGCTCGTCGCCGCCGTGTCCGTGCGGGGAGCCCCGACGATCACTGCTCCGGCCGGCTGGACGCTGGTCCGCATGGATGCCAACAGCAGCACCATGCGGCAGGCGGTCTACGTGCGTGCTCTCACCGGCACCGACGGCTCGTCCACCTGGACGCTCAACCAGGCGAAGGACACGGTGGTCCAGGTCGTGGCCTACCGCGGCGTCGACACGGCGTCCCCGGTGGTGGGCTCGGCGGGAGCCATCTCCACGACCGCGACCATCACCTCCCCGGCCGCGCCGGCGGTCGCCGGCGCCCGGGTGGTCTCCTTCGCCGGCATCGCCCGCACGACGCCGCTGGCGCCGGCCGCTCCGCTGACCGAGCGCACCGAGATCACCACCGCCAGCACGGCGTCGTACAAGGTGACGGCCGACTCCGCCGACACCACGTCCAGCGGGACGTCCGCGGGCCCGTTCAGCACCACCGCGAACGGCAGCTCGGGTGGCGTCGGGCAGACCGTGACGCTGCGGCCCCGCGCGTGAGAGGACATCGATGAGCGACCTCCCGTCGGGAGACGGGAGCGGCCGGCGCGCTCTGGTGGTCGCCGCCCTGGCCGCCCTCGACGCGCGCGAGGTCGAGTACGCGCTCCGCAACGGCTCCATCGCCGTGGACGACCCCGCCGCGGACGTCGACGTCCTGGTGCGGCCCGGTGATCTGCCCGGGCTGCACCAGGCCCTGACCGGGGCGGGATGGTCGCTGCTGCGTGCTCCCGGGCACCGCGGGCACCGCTTCTACCTCCGCGAGGCCCCCGACCGCACGTGGGTGAAGCTCGACGTGGTCACCGAGATGCGCTACGGGCGCGAGCGCAGCAGTGCCGCGGGCCTGATCGAGCGGCGCCGGCAGGTCGACGGGACCTGGGTCGTCTCGGCCGCCGACGCCGCCGCGCACGCCGAGCACCGCCGTGCGGGACGGCGGGAGGTCCCGACCGTGGCCGAGCGGCTGGCGCGCGCCCTTCCGGTGTCTCCACGACGGCAGGGCTGCATCGTGGCCGTGCTCGGGCCCGACGGGGCGGGCAAGGGCACGGTGACCGCCGCGCTGGCGGAGTCGCTGCCCGTGGGCGTGACCCGCGTCTACCTCGGTGACCGGCGCGCCCAGACCCCGGCCGCTGCGTCGGGAGCCGCCTCCGCCGGAGGGACGACGTCGACGGCCGGTGCCGGCCGGTCCGCGCGCGAGGTCGTCTTCCTGCTGCGCAAGCTGCTCCGCTGGACCCCGTCCCTGCTGCGCGCGTCCGTGGCCGCCTGGCGGGGCCACGTCGTCCTCACCGACCGCCATCCCCTCGACTCCGTCGCCGTCCGTCCCCGTCGCACCGCCGTGGGCGGGGCGGTCGAGCGGTTCCTGGCCACGCGGGTGGTCCCCACGCCGGATGCGGTGGTGGTGCTCGACGCGCCGGGCGAGGTGCTCTTCGCCCGGAAGGGCGAGCACTCCCCCGCGCTGTTGGAGACCTGGCGCACGGGCTACCGCGAGCGGCTCGCCCCGCGGGGCGCGGAGGTGGTCGACGCCTCGGGGCCGATCGAGGACACGGTTGCGCAGGCCCGGCACGTGGTCTGGCGGGTGCTGGCCGCCCGGCGGGGGTGGCCGGGCTCGTGAGCGTGGACGCCGGCCCGGAGCTGGCGACCCTGCTGCGCCTGGTGGCCCCGGCGGACGCGCCGGCCGATCCCTGGGCAGCGCTGTCCTGGGCCCCGGTGGGCGCCGGAGGCCGTCAGCTCCTGCAGCACGCGGCGCTCCGCGCGCGGACCGCCGCGGCTGCACGGCTGTCAGCGATCGCGGCGCGCGGGTCCGTGGAGGTGGTCCGGCCGGCGCGGGGCTCGCTGCGTCCCGGCTGGCGGGACCACGCACGCCGCCGGGCCGGGAGCGGCTACGTGGCCTACCGCCCGGTGGCCGGGTCCCGGGCGCTGCTCGAGCAGGTGCTCGGCGACGCCGGGGCGACCGTTGGTTCCGGGCTCGCCGTGGGCGCCGACGGCGCCGTCCGCGCCCGGGTCGTGCGCGACGGCACGCCGGGCCTGCTCCGCATGGGCCTGACCGAGACCGCCGCCGACCCCTCGTGGGCCGCGGCCGGGCTCGCAGCCCTCCGGGCACAGGGCTGCGCCCGGGTCCCGGAAGCGCTCGCCTCGGGACGGAGCGGTGAGGTCACCTGGCTGGTGGAGGAACTCCTTCCCGGCCGCCGGCCGGTCCGGCTCACCCCCGGTCTCGTGGACCAGGTCGCGTCGTTCGTCGCCGCCCTGCCCGCGTCGGACGGAGCTCCGGGGCTCCGGGACGACGCCGCCGTCATCGCGGCCGGCGCACCCGGTTCGGCCGCCGCTGTCCTGCGGGCAGCTGACGCCGTGGCAGCCTCCGAGCCGGCGCGCCTGCCCCGGCTCGGCCACGGCGACCTCTGGTCGGGCAACGTCCTGGCCGACGGCGACCGGCTCACCGGGGTCATCGACTGGGACGCCTGGTCCCCCGCCGCCGTGCCCGGTGTGGACCTCCTCCACCTGCTGGGCACCGAGCAGCGGATCCGCACCCGGTCCGCACTGGGTGAGGTCTGGCTCCGTCGTCCCTGGGACGACCCCGATTTCATCCGGACCGCGCGGCGGCACTGGCCGGACTGGGGTGGGGACGCCGAGGCCCGCCGGATGGTGGGGACCGCCTGGTGGCTCGGGCAGCTCGCCGCCGACATGCGCCGCAGTCCGGCGCTGGCGGCCGACACCCGCTGGCTGGCCCGCAACGTGGACCTCGTCGCGGCCGCCCTCTGAGCGGCCCGGACCGTCACCCGGCGGGGGCCCACCGCCCGAAGCTCTGCGCCTGCTCCTCCGCGGGGTAGTACGGGCGGTCGCCGTCCGGACCGCTCAGCCGCGGGTCCAGGACCACGTTGCCGGGGCCGTCGACGAGTCCGTCGTCCTCGTCGAGCAGGCCGGCGGAGTCCCATCCGAGCGAGTACCGGACCTCGTTGTCCTCGCCGGAGAGGTCGAACGTGGTGACGTTCGCCCGATCCTCCCCGCTGCGGACCATCAGGCAGCGCTCGATCACCACCCGCGACACGTCGTAGGCCAGCTGGACGTTCGAGGGCCCACGGTTGTCGATCATGGTGACGTAGCGGATGACGATGTCGGAGACCTCGTCGTCGCCGCTGTCCGGCGGCCCGACCTTGACCGCCCGCCCGTTCTTGCTGTGCGCGAGGATGCTGCGTTCGAGCACACCCCCGCCGGACCCGCTGTTGATGTAGATCAGGTGGTCCTGGTTGGTGTCGTTGGCCGGGTGGGTGTCGTGCACGTAGAGACCGGTGAGGGTGAAGTCCTCCGGCCGACCGCCGACGAGCAGCGCGGCGAACGACTTGGCCCCCCAGAGCTCGGCGTCCGCGAAGCGCCAGCTCTCCCCGTCGGTCAGCTTGACCATGTGCTGGTCGGAGTCGTTGGCGTCGTCCCACGTCACGTTCAGGCCGCTGATCTCCCACCAGGAGAGGTCCTCCAGCCACAGCAGGCCGACGACGACGGGGCGCTCGCCCTCGGCCGCCCGCACCCGGATCGGCGTCGCCTGCTCCGCGGGCCGGAGCTCCAGATCGATGTTCTCCTCGTACCGGCCGCCGGCCACGGTCAGGTCGTCGCCGGGCCGCAGCTGCGCCAGGGCGTGCCCGAGGGTCTGCCAGGGATCGTCCACGCGCCCGCTGCCGCCGTCGTCCCCCTCCGGGGACACGAAGTAGCCGTCCTCGTCGCCGGCCCAGGGCGCGGACTGCCGCTCGTCCTGACCGCCGGCGTCGGGCTCCGGTGGGACGTCCGGATCCCGGACGAGCAGGAAGAACAGCAGGAGCACGACGACCGAGACGGCGGCCGCGATCCCGGCGAGTGCGCGCCGGCCGATCCGCGACGACCGGTGGGGACGGTCAGCCACGGCTGTCCGCCGCGGCCCGCAGCACCGTCACGTACCGGTCGGCGACGTCGTCCCAGTTCGTGAGGGCCGCGGCGGCGCTCACGCAGGCCTCCCGCGCCCGGCGCGCGCTGTCCGGGTCCACGAGCAGACCGACGACGGCGTCCGCGAGCTCGTCGTCCGTGCTGCCCGTGCGCAGGTGCTCCCCGGTGGCGTGCCCGCGGGCGGACTCGACGGAGGCCACGACCGGGCATCCCGCCCCCACCGCCTCCCCCACGGTGTTCTTGGTCCCCCGGCCGGTGCGCCCGGGGTAGACCGCGACCCGGGCCCCCGCGAACACGGCACCGACGTCGGGGACGTCACCGAGGACCTCCACCGACGGGCCGGCGAGCTCCAACACCTGCTGGGTGGGGCGGCGACCGGCCAGCACGACCTTTGCGTCAGGAACGGAACGCAGCACCAGCGGGAGGACGTTCCGGACGAGGCGGGTGGCGGCCTCGACGTTGGGGGGGTAGTCCAGGGTGCCCACGAAGGCCAGGGTGGTGGAGTCTGCCGCGTTCCCGGTGCCCTCCGGGCGCCACCGGGCCGTCCCGTTCGGGATGGCGAGCGCTGCCGCACCGGTCCGGCGGCGCAGCCGGTCCGCATCCGCCTCGTTGATCACGACCAGGGACGCGGCTCGCCGGGCCGCCAGCTCCTCGAGCCGGGCTGCGCGCGAGGCCTGTGCCCGGTCGTACCAGGCGCCGGGGCCGCGCCGCCCGCGCGAGCGCTCCCGCCAGTAGTCCGACCAGGGGTCGATCTCGTTCACCACCACCGGCACCGTGGCGTCCGGCAGGGCGAAGAAGGTGTGCAGGCCGTGGTAGTACGCGACGTCGCTCCGCGCCGTCCACTCCCGGACCTGCCGCAGCGCTCCGGCCCGCTGCCAGGTGGCCCGTGGCAGGCGGGTGAACGGCTGGGCCAGGAGCGCCGTCCGAGCTCCCCGGACCGGGAGGACGTCCACCGTGCGGGCGCGGTCCCGCACCGCCGCGTCCGGCTCCTTCCCCCGGTCGGCGAAGTAGGCCAGGTGGAGTTCGATGTCGGCGGGCAGCCGGGGCAGGACCTGAGCGGTGATCATGGTGGAGCCGTTCCCGTCCACCGGATCGGTGGTCGGGGGACTCTCCGCGAGGACGAACAGCCTCATGCGGTACGGCCAGAGCGCCGCAGCGCGGCCACGTCGCGGTACTCCTGGAGCATGCGCGCGGCGAGCACCGGCTGGTCGTAACCCTCCTCGGCCCTGGCTCGTGCGCTGGCACCCATCCGCGCCCGGAGGGCGGGATCGGTCGCCAGCGACTCCAGTGCGTCGGCGAGCGCCTCCGGGGCATGGCTGTCGACCACGCGCCCGTCGACGCCGTCCCGCACGACGTCCGGGTTCGCTCCGACGGCGGTGACGACGACGGGCAGCCCGCTGGCCATCGCCTCGAGGATGGCGATCGGCTGCCCCTCCCAGTGGGACGGCAGCACGAAGAGCTGCGCCGCGCGCAGCGCCCGGGCCACGCCCTCCGGAGGCTGGGATCCGTGCAGCTCGATCGGGAGCCCGGAGGCGCGGATCCGGTCGCGCAGCTCGTCGGCCTCGCGCTCCCCGACCTCGTGACCGCCGCCGATCACGTCGACGGGCAGCTCCGTGCCCCGGTCGCGCAGCAACTCCAGAGCGGAAACCAGGTCGTGCATGCCCTTGCGCCGGCTGAGCGTGCCCACGTAGACCGCCCGCGGCGGCTCCGCGGCAGGATCGGCCGGTCCGTAGGAGCCGACGTGGACCGCGTTGTGCACGGTGGCGACCGAGAGCCCCGGAACCGCGGCGCGCAGGGCGCGCTCACCGGGCGCCGCGACGACCAGGACCCGGTGCGCGGTCAGCCGGAGCGCCCGCAGGAGCAGCCGGTAGAGCACCGTGCCCTGGAACGCCTCGGCCTGACCGGAGTTCAGCCGGCCGGAGTGCACGTGGCAGATCACCCCGGCGCCGGCGAGGCGGGCCGCTCCGCACACGAGCAGCGCGCGGACGAGCGGCAGGACCGGGAGCAGTGCGGTCTGGACGTGGGCCACGTCCGCGCCGCGCGCTGCCCGGAACGTCCGTACCGTGTCCTGCACGGCGTTGCGCAGGTTCTCCAGCGAGAACGTCCCCGCGGTCCGTTCCGCCCGGCGTGTGACATTGAGCAGCTCGTACCGGACGCAGGCCCCCAGAGCGGAATCGCCCAGTAGGTTGGCCATGAACGAGGCGATGCCGCCACGCGCCGGTGCAGCCTGCCCGATCAGGAGCACGCGCAGGTTGCGCTCGGTCACCGTTGTCATCGTTGCCCCTCCGAACGGGTGAAGTCTGCCCTCCACGGGCTGTCAGGGGTGCGCGACGACGGCTCGACCGTGTTCGCCTGGGTATCGTAACCGCTGGTCGAAAGGGGGTCGTATGAGCGTGACATCGTCGCACGGGACGTCGTCCCCTGTGCTCCTCGAGCACGGTACGTCCCTGGAGACCCCTGCCCGGGAACGGCGGTCCAAGGTCACCCGAACGGTCGGCGCGGCCACGCTGGTCGCCGTCGTCGTCGGGGCCGGTGTCGGGTGGTCGGTCCTGGTCCTGGTCGCGGCCGTCGCGGTCGTGGCGCTGGTCCTCAGCTTCGGAACCGACCGCGGTCTGCTGTACGTCCTCGTGCTGGTCCCCTTCGGCGAGTCCCTGGGGGTGGGGCCGATGACCGTCGGGCGGATGACCGCCCTGCTGGCCGTCGCCGTCCTGGGCTGGAAGCTTGCGACCGGGCGGCTGCGGATCCCGTCCTTCCGGCCGCTCACGTGGCTGCCGGCGGCGCTCCTCGTCCTGGTGGTGGTGGCCAGCGGCCTGTGGGCCTCGAGCTTCTCCGGCTGGGCCTTCGCCATGGGCCAGGTCGGCTTGGCGCTGGCCTTCTTCGCCGCCTACGCCCTCCTCGTCGACCACCCCGACCAGTTGCCCGGACTGCTGCGCGCCTACGTCCTCGGTGCCGTCTTCGCCGCGGGCTACGGCTTCTTCCAGGCCGCGACCGGGGCGCGCGCGGAGGGCCTCCAGGGCGACGCGAACATCTACGCGCTGTACCAGGTGGCCGCCCTGCCCGCCGCCATCGCGCTGGTGCGGATCCACCACGGTCTCGTCCGGTGGGCCTGGGGGCTCGCCATGATCCCGATCCTCGTCTCCGTACTCACTTCCCAGTCGCGGGGCGCGCTCCTCGCGCTGATGGCCACCGCCGCCGTGCTGGCCGTCCTGAGCCCGTACCGCCGGTTCCTCCTGCCTGCGGCCGCGCTGGTCGGCGTGCTGCTGTACACGGTCGCGCCCCTGATCGACGACCGCTACGCCGCGGAACGGGTCAGCTCCGACCGCGCCAGCGGCCGGATCGACATCTGGTTCACCGCCTGGCACACCTTCCTCGACCGGCCCTGGACCGGGATCGGAGCCGGGAACTTCGTGCCGCAGAGCATCGACCTGCTGGTCAGGACTCCCGGGGTCGAGCTGGTGAAGAGCCACCTGCTGCTCGGATCGGGCATCGAGGTGCACAACGTCTACCTCGAGGCACTCGTCGAGCGGGGGATCTTCGGGCTGCTCACGCTCGCCACCCTCCTGCTCTGCACGCTCGCGGGGCTTCTCATCGCCGCTCGCCGCTTCCCGAGCCCTGCCATCGAGGCCCTCGCTCCGATGCTCGTGGCCTTCTGCGTCGCCGCCTTCTTCCTCTCGGTCACCAACAGCAAGCTGCTGTGGATGCTCGTCGGGCTGTCCGCCGCACTGCTCACCCTGTCCACTACCCACCCATCGCCGGCGGCCGGACCGCCACCATCTCCGAGGAGCGTCCGCTGAGCACCACGGCCAGTACCCCCGTCACCCGGTCCCGCCGCCCGCAGAACCGGGTGACGTGGGCAGATCTGCGGCGCTTCACGCTGCCTGTCCTCGCCCTGGCGCTGGCTGCTGCCGCCATCGCGGCGGTGTTCACCCAGCGACAGCCGATGACCTACGAGTCCACGGTGACCCTGGTCGTGCAGACCAGCGCCGGAGCCAGCGACACCGAGACGTTCATCCGCACCATGACCGCGCTGGTCGACAGCGAGGTCGTCGGCGAGGAGCTGCGGGCGCGGGTCGAGTCGCCCCTCCCGGTCGACACCATCACCCAGAACATCATCGTCGAGCGCCCGCCGGGCTCCTCGGTCCTGACCATCGCCTACACCGACACCGACAGCGAGCGCAGCGTGCAGACCGCACGCGAGGTCGTCCCGGTGTTCCAGGAGCAGGTGGCCCTGCTCGAGGCGGACCAGGCCGGCCAGCTGGGACAGCGTTACGCGATCCAGCCGTGGGGCTCGGGCACCATCATCACCACCGACGTCCCCCCGCCGGTCCTCCGCAATGCGGCCATCGCCGCGCTGCTCGGCGCTCTCGTGGGCGCCATCGGCGCACTGCTGTACCGACAGTGGAACCCGCAGGTGCGCACGGGCTCCGACGCCGAGGAGGCGACCGGGCTGCCGGTGATCACCTCGCCCCGGGCACTGGCGGGCACCCGGTGGAGCCGCTCGCAGTGGAACCCGATCGATGTCATGGACGCGGTGCTGACCCGGCTGCCCGGGGCGCTGGGCGAGCGGGAGCTCCCGCGCCGGATCCTGGTCATCAGCACCGAGCACGGGCCCCAGCGGTCCGCCTTCATCGTGCACCTGGCCCGGGCCCTCCAGCAGAAGGGCGAGGCGGTCACGGTCGTGGACGCCGACCTCGAGCGGGGCACCCTCAGCCGGCAGCTCGGTCTCTCCCGCGCCGTGGGGCTCTCCGACCAGCTGCGCAGCGACGACGGGAGGGCCGCGACCGTCGTCGTGCCGGAGAAGGGCATCGCGGAGGGCATCGCCGTCCTCCCCGCCGGAACCAGCCTCCCCGTCCGTTCCGTCTCGGCCGCGATGGCCGTCAACGCGCTGGACCAGCAGACCCGGCTGATCGTGGACAGCCCCGGACTCTCCGCGCACCAGCCGCTCGGTGCGCTCGTGCGCGCCGTCGACGCCGTGGTCGTGCTGCTGGTCTCCGGATCCGCCGACGTGGGCGAGACGTCCTCGCTGAGCGCCCTGACGCGCTCCCTCGGCAACGCGCCGGCCGCCGTGGTGCTGCTCACCGACGACGCGACGGAGCCTCAGGCGACCGAGCGGCAGCGGGTGCCCCGGCTGGCGCCCCGGGCATCCGGGGCGGTGTCCGCGGGCTCCTGAGCCCGGAGGCAGCAGCACAGCACAGCAGCAGCGCCCGCGACGGCGTCCGTGGTCCGCCACGGGCGCCGTCGTGCGCGTTCGGGGCACCTGCCTCGGGGACGGATGCACCACCGCCACCGGCGCCGCGCGGGCGTGCGTGGCGGATGTGACGGCTGGGACCTGCGGGGAGCACGCGAACCGGGCGCGACGAGAACCAGACCACAATTTTGGCAGCACTCTTCTGAATGACAGCACTGTCAGTTACGGTTTGGTCACGACAGCGCGGAGTGAGCCCCCCGTTGCACTGAGTCAGGGACGACCTGGTCCCGCCGGTGCCCGAGAGCCTCTTCCCCACCCGGGTGGTCCGGCGTCCTGACCTAGTCACGGACGCTGGTCAGGCATGCGCCAGGGGCGGACCGCGCTGGCAGCCACCAGTCCCCCCAGCACCCAGGAGACGGCATGGGCCGCCACCACACCCCCGACCGCCCGACCACCTCCCACGGGGAGGGCCGCCGGCACGCCGCCGCGGAGCCGGTACCGCCCCGCGAGCCGCAGCGGATGGGGCGTCGCCTGCTGAGCGCCGGCATCGGCTGTGCGCTGGCGCTGGCCATCGCCCCGGGAGCCGTCACGGCGCTGCGGTCCAACGGGGACGCCGCCGCCGCCGCGGAGCCGACCGCCATCGCCTCCCCGTGGACAGCGGCCGCCCAGGTCCGCGGCACCGTCTCGGGCACTGCGCCGACCGTCTCGGGCACTGCGCCGACCGTCTCGGGCACCGCGACGACCGTCTCGGGCACCGCGACCCCCGAGCCAGGGAGGATGCTGGTGGATGCGGCGGAGCTGGCTGCGCGGCCGACGACGGGTCGCGCCTGGGACGCCGTGGTCAAGGCAGCGAACGACCGCTCCGGCGGGGTGAACCTCGCCGACCAGGACAGCACCCACGCC
>Ga0210040_10005955_pt1 | contig 15355 bp, 16 predicted proteins | sample CryGeyCG12114_NA_FD_185462 | JGI IMG/M metagenome (GOLD analysis project Ga0210040, IMG submission 185462) | Groundwater microbial communities from aquifer - Crystal Geyser CG19_WC_8/21/14_NA (SPAdes) (version 2) | ecosystem: Environmental > Aquatic > Deep subsurface > Groundwater | place: USA... | reverse complement strand
CCTGCGGGGTCGGCGAGGGGGCGCGGGGGCGTGGTGCCGTGCTCACGCCCTCATCGTCGTACAGGAGGGCCTGGGCGCCGTCGGCGGTGCTCAGGCGGGAGGCGAGGCGCGCCGCGCGAGCGGGACGGGCGCCCGGCGGGTCCACGAGCCCCCTGCGACGGCGGCGACGACCACCGCCCCGAGGAGGAGCGTCGCCGCGGGGCCGGCCCGCTCGACCAGCAGACCTCCGAGCGCGGTGCCGGCGGAGAGCCCGGCGTTGCTCGCCGTGGTGATCCAGGTGGTGGCCTCGACGCCGTGCCCCGGGCCAGGGCGTCGGCGGCGAGGTGGGCCGTGGTGACGAGCGGGGTCAGCGCCGCCCCGGCCACCAGCACGGCGGCCGGGAGACCGACGGGCGCGGGGAGCACCGCTGCGGCGGCCAGGGCCACGGCCACGACCAGGGCGAGTGGCGCCAGCTGGGTCGTGGGCGCGTCCGGGTGCGGCAGGGCGCCCCAGACCATCCCGCCGACGACCCCTCCCCGGGAGAGCAGGGCGAGCAGGACGCCGAGCGCGCCCGCTGCGCCGGCCCGCTCGAGGTGGGCGAGGACGGCGACCTCGAGCGGGCCGGCCCCCACCCCCACCCCGAGGGCGCGCACCTCCACCTGGTCCACCTGCCCGTCGACCGCGAGACCCAGCTCCGCCGGATCGCGCAGCGGTGGGCGGCCGCCCACCGGCTCAGGACGACGCGCGCCGCGCCCGGTGCTGGCTCCAGGCGACGGCCGCGACGCCGAGGACGGCGCCGCCCAGCATCCCCCACCCGAAGCCTCGACCGGCGGAGTCCTCGGGCGTGACCCGCACGACGCCGGCGCAGAACGCGCCGAGCAGCAGCAGGAGGGCCAGCAGGCGCCAGCGCACCACCGTGACGCCCACGGCGGCGCCCAGGTCGAGCCCGCGCGCCCGGGCGAAGGCGAGCACCACCCCGGAGGACAGCCCCGAGGCGAGGAGCATGACGAGCGCGTAGGGGACGGCGGCCGCGCCGCCGACCCACACCGAGACGACGGCGGCGCCCGGGAGCAGCCACAGCAGCAGCTGGAACCCGACGGCGCTGGCCTCGTCCCACACGTCGCGCTGGCGCTCCTCGTCGTAGAAGGGGCTCCCGAGGTCGCCGATGCGCCCCGCGGCGCGCACGAACCACCCCTCGCGCGCCACCTCGACCCCGCTGCCCGGTGCCTGGTCCGTCATCGAGTGCTCTCCTCGCTCCTGCTGGCGTCGCCAGCGCTCCCGGCGGCGACCCCTGCGGCCGCGCCGTGCCCGAACAGGTCCTCCACGCTGCGCCCCAGCCGCTCCGCCAGGGCGAGGGCCAGGTACACCGACGGTGCGTAGTCGCCGGCCTCGACGGCCACGACGGTCTGGCGGGTGACCCCGGCGGCTGCGGCCAGGTCGGCCTGCGTCAGCCCCATCGCCGTGCGCGCACCCCGGACCGCGTTGCTGCGCCCCTGCGCGGACCGTCTCCCCATGCCGAGGAGTGTCAGGTCTACTCGACACGATGTCAAGTAGCCTCGACTCCGGACGGGCGGCTGTCGGGGGGCCGGGTGAGGATCGGGGGGTGCCGCTCCTGCCCAGCCCCCCGACCGACCGCGACGGCGCCGTCGCGTGGGTCGCCGAGCACCTGTCGCACCTGACGTGCGACGAGCCGCCGGCCTACGGGACGTCGAGCATCCGCGGGGGGCAGGCCGCCGCCGACGCGGCGCTCGCCTCGCTGGACCTCACCGGGTACGCGCGCCGCCGCAGCACCGTCGCCCCCGAGCACCAGCGCGGCGCCACGCGCCTGAGCCCGTACATCCGCCACGGGATGCTGCCGCTGCCCGACGTCTGGGACGCCGCCGCCGACGCGCCGCCGCGCGACCGGCAGCGCTTCCGCGACGAGCTGCAGTGGCAGGAGTACGCCCGCCACCTCTACGCCCGCGTCGGCCGCGACCTGCGCGAGCCGCTGCGCGCCGGCTCGCCCGTGCAGGCGCCGGGTGCGCCGGTCGTCGACCCGGGCCTGCGCCAGGAGCCGTGGCCCGACCGGATGGCGTGCATGGCCGCGACGACGGGCGAGCTCCACGAGCAGGGGTGGCTGGTCAACCAGACCCGCATGTGGCTCGCGTCGCAGTGGTCGGTGCGGGCGGGCGCGGACTGGCGCGAGGGCCGCGACGCGATGTACCGCCACCTCCTCGACGGCTCACCCGCCGCCAACGGCCTCGGCTGGCAGTGGTCGGCCGGGACGGCGACCGGGAAGGTCTACGGCTTCAGCCGCTGGCAGGTGGAGAAGCGCGCCCCGCAGCTGTGCCGCTCGTGCGCCCTGAAGGACGCCTGCCCGGTGCAGGACTGGCCGGAGGCGCAGTCCGGCGCCCGGCTCGAGGGCCCGCCCGGTCTGGGCGGCGGACCGACGGACGCGGGTCCGCGGCGCCCGGAGGTGAGCGGGGAGCCGGAGGCGGTGTGGCTGACCGCGGAGTCGCTCGGCGACGTCGACCCGGCGCTGGCGGCGCACCCCGACGTCCCCGCCGTCTTCGTCTTCGACGAGCCGCTGCTGGCCCGGCTGCGCCTGTCCGGCAAGCGCCTGGTCTTCCTCGCCGAGACCCTCGCGGAGCTCGGCGCCGAGGTCCGCCGGGGGGACGTGGTCGAGGAGCTGGGCGGCCGCCGCGTCGCCACGACGTGGACCTTCCCGCCGGGGTGGCGGCGCCGCGCCGAGCGGCTGGACGTCGTGGCCCTGCACCCCTGGCCGTGGCTCCGGCGGCCGGGCTCGGGCTCGGTCCGCTCCTTCTCCGCGTGGGTCCGCACGGCGCCCGCGCGCGGGCGGTGAGCCGGTCGCGATGAGCAGGACAGGCAGCGGGAGGGGCAGCAGGACGGGCAGCAGGACGGGCAGGGGGTCGGCGCGCGACGCGCTGCCCACCAAGCCGTGCGCGTCGTGCGGGCGCACGATCACCTGGCGGAGGGCGTGGGAGCGGGACTGGGACGACGTCCGCCACTGCTCGGACGCGTGCCGCCGCGCCGGCGTCTCCCCGGTCGACCGCGAGCTCGAGGTCGCCGTCCTGCGCCTGCTGGACGCGCGGGCAGAGGGGCGGACGATCTGCCCGTCCGAGGCCGCGCGCGCCGTGGGGGGCGAGGACTGGCGCCCGCTCATGGAGCCGGCGCGAGCCGCGGCTCGGCGCCTGGTGGGGGCCGGTGCGGTGGAGATCACCCAGGGCGGGGCGGTGGTCGACCCCTCGACGGCGCGCGGCCCGGTGCGGGTCCGCCGGGTGCGACGACCGCCCGAGCCGGAGCGGGTCCCGCGGTGACCGAGCGCCCCGTCCCGGGAAGCCGGCGCCTGCTTCACCTGAGGGGCGCCTTCCGGGGTGAAGTCGACGCCTGCTTCACCTGAGGGGCGCCTTCCGGGGTGAAGCCGACGCCTGCTTCACCTGAGGGGCGCCTTCCGGGGTGAAGTGGGCGCCTGCTTCACCTGGGGGGCGCCTTCAGCTCGGGGGTGCCACGTCGGTGTCGCCCGCGGGTGAGAGGCCGTAGTGGTGGTACAGCGCCACGGAGTCGGCGTGGGAGACGTGGTCGACGTCCTCGGCCGCCGGGGCGCTGGCGAGGCGGTCGGCGGTGACGGCCAGGTGCAGCCGTCCGTCGCGCACCTCGGCGTCCGCCAGCGGCGCGAGGTGCTCCAGCCCGGCGACGCGCACCACCGCCCACTCCGGGCGTCCCGTGTGGTCGTCGTCGAAGACCCCGGTCACCGGACCCAGGCGCGCGCCGTCCGCGTCGACGGCGGCCTTGCCGGGCAGCCTGACGGCCACCTCCTCGGGAACCGGCACGAGATCCTCCTGAACGTCCTGCCCCCGGAGTGGTCGGGGGCTCGACCCCACGGCGGTCTGACCCGATCCTCGCGCCCCTGCCGCGCCCGCGCCCACCGTAGACGCGGCGGCACCCCCGGACGGGCGCCGAGGCACGGGGGGACCAGTCCGCCCACCGGTCCACCCAGCGCCGGGCGGCTGCGCGGGGCAGAGTGGGGGGTTCGGCAGCAGGAGGAGGGCGCGTGGCGGACGAGGCCGGCCGGAAGGCCGCCGGGCAGAGCGGGGCGACGCGCCGGCGCCCGGGGCTCTCGCGCGCCGCCGTCCTGGACGCGGCCCTGGAGATCGTCGACTCCGCGGGGATCGGCGGCCTCTCGATGCGCAAGCTCGGCGCCTCCCTGCACGTGGAGGCGATGGCGCTCTACCGGTACGTGCGCAACCGGGAGGCGCTGCTCGACGGCCTCGTCGACCGGGTGATGGACGAGCTGTACGCCGACCCGGCGACGCTGCTGCGGCCCGAGGACGACTGGCGCGACTTCCTCCAGCGGGTCGCGGCCGGGGTGCGCCGCATCGCCCGCCAGCACCCGCAGCTGTTCCCCCTCGTGGCCACGAGGCCACCGGCCGCCCCGTGGATCCGCCCGCCGCTGCGCAGCCTGCGCTGGGTCGAGGGCTTCCTCTCCGGGCTGCAGGAGCGCGGCTTCACCGAGGACGGCGCCATCTACGCCTACCGCGCGTTCGCGACGTTCCTGGTCGGGCACCTGCTGCTGGAGGTCTCCGCCCGCGGCGTCGACCCCGTGCCGGTCGCGGTGACGGACGAGCCGCCGCCGGACGTCGACCTCTCCGCCTACCCCGTCCTGCGCCGGCTGGCGCCGCGACTGGCGGTCGAGGACCTCGACGAGGAGTTCGCGCACTCCCTGGAGAACCTGCTGGACCGCATCGGCGACAACTCTCGGCTCGCGCGCCCCGGTGCGCGGGGCTAATGTCGCGGAGCACCTTGCTTACGGTGTAAACCCAAACCGCCGCGGTGCGCCGCGGAGAACAGGACGCTGACATGAGCGAGTCCTCCAGCACCTCCGGCTCGTCGGCGGCGGGCACCAGCGCGCGGGCCACGACGCCCAGCGTGCTCGTGACCAGCGAGGGCCGGACCTCCATCGCGGACAGCGTGGTGGCGAAGATCGCCGGCCTCGCGGCCCGCGAGGTCAACGGCGTGCACGCCCTCGGCGGCGGCGCGGCCCGAGCCATCGGCACGCTGCGCGAGCGCATCCCCGGCGGTCGCACCAACCACAGCCAGGGCATCGCGGTCGAGGTGGGCGAGCGCGAGGCCGCCGTCGACATCGCCCTCATCGCCGAGTACGGCGTGGCGATCGCCGACCTCGCCTCCGGCGTGCGCCGCAACGTCATCAGCTCGGTCGAGCGGATGACGGGTCTGTCCGTCACGGAGGTCAACATCGACGTCAACGACGTCCACCTCCCCGAGGACGACGACCAGGACGAGGACGCCGAGCCGCAGCCCGCGCGCGTCCAGTGACGCCCGCGCCCGGCGCGACGTCGTCGCCCGGGCCCGCCCGACCGGCGGGCCCGGGCGGGGCCTCCGCCGCACCCGGGCCCGACCTCGCCGAGGTCGTGCGGGACGCCGTCCTGTCGGCGCCCGGCGTCGTGTCCCTGCACGCCGGCCCCTTCGGCGAGGTGGGCACCTACCTGCCGGGTCGCCGGGTGGCCGGCGTCCGCACCGCCGACGAGGAGATCGAGGTCCACGTCGTCGCCGCGCTCGGCACGCCGGTCCCGCACGTCGCCGCCGGGGTGCGCCAGGCCCTCGCCGCCCTGCCGCCGGCCGCGGGGCTGGGGGGCCGACCGGTGCACGTCGTCGTCGAGGACGTCGCCGACCCGGCCCGGGCGACGGCGCAGCCCGCGCTCCCCTCCGCCGGCTAGCACCGCCCGGCGCCTCCCGGCGCCGGGACGACCCACCCCGAGCCCCGGACCTCCTGGGCTCCCGCCTCGAGACCGGAGCACCCCATGCCCTCCTCCGCCATCGGCCTCTTCGCCGGTCTGCTGCTCGCCTTCGTGGCCGCCTACGGCGGCTTCGGCTACTTCCTCCTCGCGGTCGTGCTCGGCACGATCGGCGCGGGCGTCGGTGCGGTCCTGGACGGCAAGCTCGACCTGGCTGCCCTCACGGGCGGCCGCGGTCGTGGCTGAGGCCACCACGACGGACCTGCTCGCCCGCCCCGCGGACCCCGCTGACCGCGCCGACCCCTCCGAGCGAGGACGTCTCTCGGTCGCCGACCGGGCGCTGCAGAAGATCGTGACCGCCGCCGCGCTCGAGGTGGACGGCGTCGCCCCCGGCGGCTCCGGGGGCCTCGGGAGGCTGTTCGGATCGGGCTACCCCAGCGTCGTGCTCGAGCACGCCGGGTCGCGGGTCCGCGTCGAGGTGGACGTCGCCAGCGTGTGGCCCCACCCCGCCGCCCGGGTCGCCGCGGACGTCCGCACCGCCGTCGCGCGGCGCCTGGACGAGCTCGCCGCCGTGAGCGCCGACGCCGTGTCCGTCACCGTCCGCGACGTCGTCCGCCCGGTGCACGTCCGCAAGGGGGCGAGGGTCCGGTGAGCACCCCCGTCCCCGCACCGGCCGCCTCCCGCGACCAGGCGCCGGAGCGCGCTCCCCTGAGCGCGGCGAAGGAGCGCACCGGCTCCGGCTCCGTGCCCGTCGTCGGCATCGTGCTCTCGCTGTGCCTGCTGGCCCTGTCCGCGGTCCTCGTCCGCGACGCGCTCGTGCTGCTGGGCGTCCTCGGCGGCACGCCGTGGCTCCAGACGGCCGTCGGGGCCGTCAGCGGCACGGTCCCCGCGACGTGGATGGTGCCCGCGGGCGTCGCCCTCGGGCTCTTCGGCCTCTGGCTCCTGACCCGGGCGTTCGCCCGGCGCCGGCGCACGGAGGTCCGGCTGCGCTCGCGGACCGCCGTGACCACCACGCCCCGCGACCTCGCCCGGCTCTCCTCCGCGGTCGCCCGGGACGTCGACGGCGTCCTCGGCGCCAGCACGGCGGCCACGCGACGGGCGATCACCGTCACCATCAGCACGACGGGTGCCGGCTCGGTGCGCGAGGCCGTGGAGCAGCAGGTCGCCGACCGCCTGGCGCCGCTGGAGCGCAGCCCGTCCGTCCGCGTCAAGGTCGAGGAGGGTCGGCGATGATCAAGCGCAGCGTGCTGGGGCTGGACAGGCTGGCCGCCTTCGTGGTCGGGCTGGTGCTGCTGGCCCTCGGCGTGGCCCTCGTGCTCTGGTGGGGCGGCTGGCTGGCGGGCCTGTGGCCGCGGGCGCCCCAGGAGCTGACCCTCCAGACCGCCACCGACGCCTTCGCGACGTCGTGGTGGCCCGGTGCCAGCCTCGCGGCGGGCGTCGTGCTCGGGCTGCTGGCGCTGTGGTGGCTGCTCGCGCACCGGCCGCACCGCAGCACCGGACCGGTCCGCCTCACGGGCTCGGACGGCTCCGGCGGCCTCCTCCTCGACGGGTCGGCCGCCGTCTCCACGGCGGCGGACGTGCTGGAGGACACCCCCGGCGTCCGCTCGGCCCGGGGCAAGCTGGTGCGCGACCGTGGCGCCCTCGTCGCCGAGGTGCACGCCGTGGTGGAGCCCACGGCCGACCTCGAGCGCGTCGTGTCGGGCGCCGAGGAGGCGCTCACCGACCTCGCCGACGTCCTGGGCCGTCCCGACATCCGGGGCCGCGTCCGCCTGGACGTCGCCCGGGACGTCCGCCGCGAGGCGCGCGTCCAGTGACCGGCGCCCGCTGAGGCCCGCCGCCCCCCGCCGCGGGCGCGGGCGCGGCGGGCCGCGGGCGCGGGTGGCGCTGCACGGGGTCGCGCGTGGCTACGGTGTGCGCGGACCGGGGCAGCCGCCCCGGTCGGACGCGCGCGTGTGCGGGAACCCGTCACGGCCGACGACGGGAGCGTCGTGGAGACCATCGACGACTGGACGCAGACGCTCGGCGCCGGGCCGCTGCTCGGCATCGCGGCGGTCGCCATCGCCGTCCTGCTCCTGCTCATCATCCGGCTGCGGGTGCACGCGTTCATCGCGCTCGTCCTGGTCAGCCTCATCACGGCCTTCGCGGCGGGCATCCCGCCGCAGTTCATCATCACCACGCTGACGACGGGCTTCGGCTCCACCCTGGCGAGCGTCGCGCTCCTCGTCGGCCTCGGGGCGATGCTCGGTCGCCTCGTCGAGGTGAGCGGCGGCGCCCAGGCGCTCGCCGACTCCCTCATCGGTCGCTTCGGGGAGGCGCGGGCGCCGCTCGCGCTGGGGGTCACGTCACTGGTCTTCGGCTTCCCGATCTTCTTCGACGCGGGGCTCGTGGTCCTGCTGCCCATCGTCTTCACGGTGGCGCGGCGCCTGGGCGGCGGGGTCCTGCGCTACGCGCTCCCCGCGGCCGGCGCCTTCTCGGTCATGCACATCCTGGTGCCGCCGCACCCGGGGCCCGTGGCCGCCTCCGGGCTCCTCGGCGCGAACGTGGGCCTGGTCCTGCTCATCGGGCTGGTCATCGCCCTCCCGACGTGGTTCCTCTCGAGCTACCTGTTCGGGCTGTGGGTCGGCAGGCGCATCGTGCTCGGGGTGCCCGACATCCTCTCCGGCGGCGAGGAGCGCGAGACCGACCCGAACCCGCCGACGCCCGGCACGGTGGTGGGCCTGCTGCTGCTGCCGCTGGTGCTGATCTTCCTCGACACCGGGCTGAACACCCTGACCTCGGCCGGCGTCGTCGACGGCAGCGCCGGGTGGGTCACGGTGCTGCGCGTCTTCGGAGCCACGCCGGTCGCCCTGCTCATCACGGTGCTCGTCGCCTCCTACGTGCTCGGCACGCGCCGCGGCCGGGGCGGCGAGGTCGTCGAGGGCCTCCTCAACAGCGCCCTCGGCCCGGTCTGCGCGATCATCCTCATCACCGGCGCGGGCGGGATGTTCGGCGGCGTCCTGCGCACCAGCGGCATCGGGGACGCCCTCGCCGGGGCCCTGGAGGGCATCGGGCTGCCGGTGGTCGTCGCGGCCTTCGTCATCGCGACCCTCCTGCGCGTGGCCCAGGGCTCGGCGACGGTCGCCCTCACCACGGCGGCCGCCCTCATCCAGCCCGTCGTGGCCGAGGGCGGGTACGGCGAGGTGCAGGTCGTCGCGATCGTCCTGGCCCTGGCCAGCGGCTCCGTCGTCCTCAGCCACGTCAACGACTCGGGCTTCTGGCTCGTCGGCCGCTTCCTCGAGATGGACGTCAAGACGACGCTGCGCACGTGGACGGTCCTGGAGACCCTCCTCGGGCTGATCGCCTTCGCCCTCGCCTCGGTGGTCTTCGTCCTGGGGTAGCCGCCCCCAGCGGTGACGGCCCGCTCCCGCCTGGGCCGTACGGGTGCGCAGCGGCGCGCGGGCGGAGCCGTCCGGGTGGGGGCTCCGCGGTGGTGCCGACCCACCGGGGCGCTCGCAGCCACGGTGGGCGTCGTCGCCGTCCGGCGGCGACCCGCCCCCGCACCGCAGGAGAGCCCGTGCCCGAGCGCACCCCCCCCACGCACGCCCACCGCCGACCGGGGGCGCGGCCGGCCGCGGCCGCCGGCGTCGCCCTCGCCGCCGCGGCGGGCCTGCTGGCGCCCCTGGTGGTCGCGCCCGCCGCGACGGCCGCCGCGCGCACCGCCGTCCCGGCGCCCCTGGCGCCCCTGGAGGACGCCTGGGGCGACGACACGACCGGGGAGGGCGCGGACGCCGCCCGGGCCACCGGGAGGTGGCGGGCCGCGTCCGACCAGGGGTCGGCGTTCTCCCTCACCCGCACGACGGGCGCCCAGGCGGTGTGGGCCATGCCCGCCGCCGACGGCGGCCCCACGACCGGCCGCGGCGTCGGGGTCGCCGTGCTCGACACCGGCATCGCCCCTGTCCCGGGGCTCGACGCGCCGGGCGCGGTGGTGGACGGGCCCGACCTCTCCTTCGAGTCGCAGTCTCCCGCCCTGCGGGGCCTGGACGCCTACGGGCACGGCACCCACATGGCCGGGCTCGTCGGCGGGCGCGACGACGAGCTCGAGCTCGGCGAGGAGGTCAGCCCGCACCGCTTCTACGGGATGGCGCCGGGCTCGACGCTCGTCGACGTCAAGCTCGGCACGGCCGACGGCGGCGTCGACGTGAGCCAGGTCGTCGCCGCGCTCGACTGGGTGGTCGCCCACCGCGCGGAGACGGGCGTGCGCGTCGTCAACCTCTCCTACGGCACCGGCTCGACCCAGGCCACGGAGCTGGACCCGCTCGCGCACGCGGTCGAGAACGCCTGGCGCGCCGGGATCGTCGTCGTCGCCGCCGCCGGCAACGCGGGCGAGTCGGGTCCCTCGCCGCTGACCATGCCCGCCGTCGACCCGTGGGTCCTCGCGGTCGGCTCCTCCGACCACCAGGGCACGCCGTCCGGGGTGGACGACCGGGTCGGGGCCTGGACGAGCAGCGGCACGGACGCCCGGCGCCCGGACCTGCTGGCGCCGGGCAAGTCGGTCGTGAGCCTGCGCGTGCCCGGCTCGGCCGCGGACGTCGAGCACCCCGAGGGCCGGGTGGCGGGCGACGCCGAGGGCCGCTACTTCCGCGGCACCGGCACCTCGCAGTCCGCGGCGGTCGTCTCCGGGGCGGCGGCGCTGCTGCTGCAGCGCGACCCCTCGCTGACGCCCGACCAGGTCAAGGGCCTGCTGGTGGCCAGCGCCGTGCACCTGAAGCAGGACTCCTCGCCCGTGCAGGGGGCGGGCGAGCTCGACGTGCTCGGCGCCGTGCAGCTGCTGGACGCCCAGCGGGCGGCGGGCGGCGTGCGCGCGTACGCCCAGCACCAGGCCACCTCCACGGGCCTGGGCTCCCTGGAGGCCTCCCGCGGGGGGAGCCACGTCGTCGACCCCGTGACCGGGGACGTGCTGGTCGGCGAGCGGGACGTCTTCGGCGTCGCCTGGGACGCGCCCGCATGGGCGGCCGCCTCGAGCGGTGGCACGGCGTGGGACGGCGGCACCTGGCGCGGCTCGGTGTGGGCCGCCGACGGGTGGGCCGCCCCGGGGGTCTGGGGCCCCGCGGCCTGGTCGCGCGTGTCCTGGTCGGGGCTGGACTGGTCGCGGGTCTCCTGGTCGCGGGTCTCGTGGAGCGCGGACGAGTGGTCGCGCGTCTCGTGGAGCGCGGACGAGTGGTCGCGGGTCTCGTGGAGCGCGGACGAGTGGTCGCGGGTCTCGTGGAGCGCGGACGACTGGTCGCGCGTCTCCTGGTCGGGCTACCGCGCCTGGTAGGCCCGGCCCTGAGCGCCTGGGCGCCCCCGCCGGGCGGGGGCGCCCAGGCGCTGGGGGGACACCCCTCAAGCCGGGGGCCCGGGCGCCCGATGGACAGGCGTGGAGACCACCCGGGAGGGGCTGCCCCCGGCGCTGCGCCCGTGGGCGGTCGGCGCGATCAGCCTGCTCCTGCTCGCCGTCGCCGTGCTCGCGGTGCTGGACGCCCCGAGGGCCGCCCTGGCGCCCTCGGACCTGCCGTGGTGGGCCCTCGCGCCCGCCTTCGCCGTCGCCGAGCTCCTCGTCGTCCTCCACGTCCAGCTGCGGCGCGACCACGTCTCCGTCTCCTTCGGCGAGGTGCCCCTCGTCGTCGGCCTGCTCCTGCTGCCGCCGGTGGAGCTGGTGCTCGCGAGCGTGGCGGGCTCGGCCGCCGCCCTCCTCGTGCGCCGGCCCGGCGGGCTCAAGACGCTGTTCAACCTCTGCCTCTTCGCGGTCCAGGCGGCGGTGGCGGCCCGGCTCCTGCACGCCCTGCTGGGCGGGCAGCCCGTCGGCGGGCTGGCCGTCGTCCTCGCCGTCCTCGTCACCGTCCTGGCGGCCGACCTCGTCAGCGCGCTCGCCGTCACGGCGGTGGTGTGGACGGCGTCGGGGCGGCTGGAGGGGCGGGTGGTCCGCGAGGCCCTCACCGTCAGCGCGGTCGCCACGGCTGCCGGCACGAGCGTGGCCCTCCTCGTGCTCGGGCTCGCCCAGAGGCTCCCGGCCGCGCTCGTCCCGCTCGGCGTGGTCGTCCTCGTGCTGGTCGCGGCCCACCGCGGCCACGCCCGTCTGCGGCGCGACCACGAGCGCCTGGAGGACCTGCACCGGCTCGCGGCGCGCTTCAGCTCTCCCACCACCGGCCGGCGGGCGCTGGCGGAGCTGGTGCTCCGGGAGGCGCGCGACGTCATGGCCGCGGCCACGGCGGAGCTGGTCTGGGAGGTGGCCGACGGCTCCACCCGGGGGTGGCTGAGGCTCGACGGCGACCAGGTGGTCTGCGAGGAGCTCCCGTCCGAGGACCCGTGGTGGGGGGCGGTGCGGTCCGAGGGACGACCGGTGCTCCAGCCGGCGGAGCGCGGAGCGGGCCCCTGCCTCGCGGTGCCCCTCGGCGTCGACGACAGGCAGTGGGGCGTGCTGGTGGTGGGCGACCGCTCCCGCGCCCGGGGTCGTTACACCGACGCGGACGTCCGGCAGCTGCGGCTCGTCGCCGACCAGGCCGCCGTCGCCCTCCAGCGGGCCCACCTGCTGGAGCTGCTGCGCACCGACCTCGTGGAGCAGGAGCGCGCGGCGTCCACCGACCCCCTGACCGGCACGTCCAACCGCGCCGGTCTGCTGGGGCGCCTCGACGCCGCCCTGCGCGAGGGCCCGGCCGCCGTCCTCGTGGTCGACGTCGACGGGTTCTCCGACGTCAACGAGGCGCTCGGCCACGACGTGGGCGACCAGGCGCTGCGCGCCGTCGTCCGGCGCCTGGAGCGGGGCCTGGGTCAGGACGTCGCCGTCGTCGCCCGCCTGGGCGACGACGAGTTCGGCGTGCTGCTGCCCGCTCCCGCGGGGGCCGCGGACGTCGTCCGGCGCTGCGAGGCGCTGCTGGCGGGTCTCAGCGAGGCCGAGCCGGGCGACCCGCCGGTCGACCTGTCGGCCACGGGCGGGCTGGCGGTCGGTGGCCCGGCCGAGGACGCGGCGGCTCTGGTCCACCGCGCGGAGACCGCCCTCGCGGGGGCCCGCGCGGACCACCACCCCCTGCGGCTCTGGTCGGCGCGCGACGAGGCGCGGGCCGCGCGCCGCCTGGCGCTCGTCGGCGCCCTGCGGGTCACCATCGCCGAGGACGGCCTCGACGTGGTCTACCAGCCGGTCGTCGAGCCCGTGAGCGGGGCGCTCCTGGGCGCCGAGGCGCTCGTGCGCTGGACCAGCAGCGAGCACGGGCGCGTGGCGCCCGACGAGTTCGTGCCCCTCGCGGAGCGCTCGGGCCTCGTGCAGCCGCTGACGGCGGTGGTGCTCCGGCGCGCGCTGGCGGACGCCGCCCGCTGGCGCCGGGACCACCCGGGCTTCGTCGTCGCCGTGAACCTCTCCACGCGCGTGCTGCAGCACGCCGGCTGCGCCGCCGACGTGGCGGCCGCGCTGGCCGACGCCGGGCTGCCGGCGTCCGCCCTCGTCCTGGAGATCACCGAGACGGCGGCCCTCGCGGACCTCGAGCAGTCGCTGCTGGCGCTGGGGGAGCTGCGCGCCCTGGGCGTGCGCCTGTCGGTGGACGACTTCGGCACCGGCCACTCCTCGCTGGCCTACCTCCAGGTCCTGCCCGTGGGCGAGGTGAAGATCGACCGCAGCTTCGTCGCCACGATGCTCGAGGACGCGGGCAGCGCGGCGATCGTGCGGGCCGCGGTGCGCCTGGGCAAGGACCTCGGGATGCACCTGGTCGCCGAGGGCGTCGAGGACGCCGCCACCCTGGCGGCCCTCGCCGGGCTGGGCGTGGACGCCGTGCAGGGCTACCACCTCGCGCGCCCGATGCCCGCCGCCGCCTTCGACGAGTGGGCCCGCGGCCGCCGGTGCCCGGCGCTGCCGGCCCCGCGCGCCGGGGAGCCGGGCGCCCGCGCACCGGGCCGCAGGACGGGCGCCGCGTGAGCGGCGTGCCGGGGCGCCGAGCCCTCGTCCCGCTCGTCGCGGCGGCGGCGGTGCTGGGACTGCTCGCCGCCGTGGCCCCCGGGGCCCTGGAGACGGCTGCCGCGACGGCCATGGCGGCGCTGCTGCAGCTCGCGGCGGTGGTGACCGTCGTCGTCGGGCTGCGGGCGGCCCCCGCGAGGGCGCGCGTCCTGCTGCCGCTGCTGGGGGGCATGGCCCTGTGGACCCTGGGGATGATCGGCGTCCTCGTCGAGGTGCTGGTCACGGGCGCGGCGTCCTTCCCGTCCTCGCTCGAGGCCCTGTTCGTCACCGGCTTCCTCGGCTTCGCCGGCGCCGTCCTGCTGGACCTGGACGTCGCCGCCGCCGAGCGGCCCCGCGCGGTCGCGGCCCTCGAGACGGTCGTGCTCGTGGGGGGCGGGGCCAGCGGGGCGGCGGGGGTGCTGCTCCTGCCCCTGCTGCTCGGCGTCGTCGACGCCACCACCGCGCTCGGCCTCATCTACCCCGGGGTGTGGGCGACGCTGGTCGTGCTCGTCCTCGTCCAGTGCGCTCGGGGCAGCCGGCCGTGGGACGGGCGCTCGCTCCAGCTGCTCTCCGGCCTCGCGCTGATGGTCGTCACCGACGCCGCCGTGTTCGTCACCACCGGCCCCCTCGGGGAGGCCCTGGGGCTGCTGCGCCTGGAGATGTCGGGGTGCGGGCTGCTGCTCGTCGCGGTCGCCCTGGCCCGGCCACCGTCGCCGACCTGCTGGGGGACGAGCGGCGTCGGGGTCCCGGCCGTCGTCGGGGCCTCCACCACGGCGCTCGGCCTGCTGGCGGTGCGGCCCGCCCTGCCCGACCCCTTCGGCACCTACGTCCTCGGGACGGCGCTCGCCACCTGCGGGGCCGCGACGGCGCTCCTGGGCCTCGCGCTCGTGGGCTCCCGGTCCGCCTCCGCGGCCCGCGCGCTGGCGCGCACGGACGAGCTCACCGGGGTGGGCAACCGCCGGGCGCTGCGCGAGGAGGTCGCCCGGCCGGGCACCGGCGGGGTGCTGGGACTGGTGCTGGTGGACCTCGACGGCTTCAAGCAGGTCAACGACGAGCACGGGCACGCCGCCGGGGACGCCGTCCTCGTCGCCACGGCCCAGCGGCTGCGCTCCGCGGCCGGGCCGGGCGACCTGGTCGTCCGCCTGGGGGGTGACGAGTTCGCCGTCCTCGTCCGGGGAGCAGCGGCGACGGGGCCCGCCGTCGACGCCCTGGCCCAGCGGTGCCGCGCTGCGCTGGCGGCCCCCCTGGTGCACGGGGACGCCGTGCTCGCGGTCGACGGCTCGCTCGGGACCGCCCGCCGGCTGCTCGGCGGACTGGCTCACGACGAGGTCGAGGTGGTGCTGGACGCCCTGCTCCGCCAGGCGGACCGGCAGATGTACCTCGCCAAGGCCGCCCGGGCGCACCAGCCGCCCCGGCCGCGCCGGCCCCCCGAGCCGCCGGCGCCCGCGGACGCCGCCCCGAGCCGCCGGGCCGCAGCGCCCGGCTGACGGCCGCAGCGCCCGGCTGGCGGGCCGCAGCGCCCGGCTGGCGGCCGCAGCGCCCGGCTGGCGGGCCGCCGGGCGCCTGCGCCCCCGCGGCGGTCAGCGGCGGCGGGGGAAGCGCCGCTGGCGCGCCACCTCGTAGAGCGCGACGCCGGCCGTCGCGGCCGCGTTGAGCGAGCTGGCGGAGCCGCCGATGGGCACGA
>Ga0210040_10005954_pt1 | contig 15357 bp, 13 predicted proteins | sample CryGeyCG12114_NA_FD_185462 | JGI IMG/M metagenome (GOLD analysis project Ga0210040, IMG submission 185462) | Groundwater microbial communities from aquifer - Crystal Geyser CG19_WC_8/21/14_NA (SPAdes) (version 2) | ecosystem: Environmental > Aquatic > Deep subsurface > Groundwater | place: USA... | reverse complement strand
CCGCCGCTCCCGGCGGGTCAAGCCGTGCGGCCGGTGGCCGGCGCGTCAGGCCGCGCGGTCCGGGGCGGGCAGCCGGGCCGTCACGCCGCGCCCGCACCCATGGCGTTCCTCCCGCGCTCCTCGGCCAAGAGCGGAACCTCGATCGCCGAAACCAGCCCGCCGGGTTCCCAGCGCATGTCGATCGTCCCGCCGAGCTGCCCGCGCACCACCGATTCCAGCACCCGGGTGCCGAAGCCGCGCCGGGTGGGGGGGCCCGCCACATCCGGCCCGTCGCGCTCCACCCAGCGCAGCCGCAGCCGGCGCGGGACCTCGCCGCCCGCCCCGTCCGGGCCGGACGAGACCTCCCACGAGATCAGCACCCGCCCGCCGGGCGCGGCCAGCGCGCCGTGCTTCACCGCATTGGTGGCGAGCTCGTGCGCCACCATGGCCATCGGCTGGATCACCACCGGCGGCAACAGCACGGAAGGCCCCTCCAGCTCCGCCGACGGCCCCGCCCCCCCGCGCGCGACGAAGGGCTCCAGCTCCGTCCGCAGCAACTGCTGCAGGCTTACGCCGCGCCACTGGTCGGCGGCCAGCAGCGTCTGCGCCCGCGCCAGCGCCAGCACCCGCCCCTCCACCGACGCCACGAAGCTCGCGATGTCCGTCCTCGGCGTCAGCCGCAGCGCTGCCTGCACCACCGAGAGCGCGTTCTTCGCCCGGTGGTCCACCTCCCGCGCGAGGAGGCGGAGCCGCGCCTCGCCGGCATGGATCTCCGCCGTCCGTTCCTCCACCCGCCGCTCCAGCTGCGCGTTGAGCCGGTCCAGCTCGCGCGCCTGCCGCCTCGACAGCGCCGCGAGCGAGAGCAGCGCCGCCGCCGCCCCGCCGGCCAGCACGCCATACACCACCACCCTCCCGTGCCAGGGCGCGACGATCGCGGCATGGGGTTTCCCGTGCACAAGGAAGGCCGGGAAACCCTCGACCCGGCGCAGCACGTAGAGGCGGTCCACCCCGTCCAGCGGCGAGGTGCCGCGGAACACGCCGTCCTCGCCGGCCGCCAAGGCGCGCCCGACCGGCCCGTCCGGATCGACGTGCCGCGGCTGGTCGGGGTCGAGCGCCGGCCTCCGCGCGAGCAGCAGCCCGTCCCCGCGGAGCAGGGCGATGGCATCGCGCGGGTCGGACGCGGCGCGGTCCCAGTAGGCGGTGAAGCTGCTCTGCCGGATCGCCGCCGCGATCACCCCCGCGAAGCGCCCGTCCTGCCCGGCCCGCCGCAGGGTCAGGAAGAACAGCGGCTCCCCGCTCACCCGGCTGCGCAGGGGCGCCGCGACATAGGGCACGATCTCCGGGTGCTCCTGGTGCCAACGGAAATACGGCCGGTCGCTGACGTCGATCCCGCGCGGCGGCACCGGGCGCTCGGAGTCGACCAGCGGCCTCCCGTCGGTCCCGATCACGGTGATGCCGAGCTCGTCCCCCGCGAAACGCTTCAGCGAGCGCAGCCGCTCATGGAACAACCCGGGCTCCGCGAGGATCTCCGCCTCCGAAAGCCCGCGCAGCCACTCCTCCGTGGCCCCCAGCGCCAGCGCCTCGAAGCGGAACACGTTGCGCGCGTGCCCGGCCACCGTCTCGGCGGTGGAGCGGAGGTCGCGCTCGGCGGCCGCCAGCGTCCGCGAATAATCATGCGCCGCCACGCCCAGGAAGATCAGCAGCGGGATCACGGCGGAGGCCGCCAGAAGCAGGTCGTCCACCCCGCGGCGCCGGCGCCCGTCGGCGCGCGCCAGGGCATGCAGTTCCCGTTGGTCCCGCGGCATCGTCCCTCCAGGCGTGCCCGCGGCGAAGACCACAGCATGGGCCAGCAATCGTCCCGGCCCAGCGAAGCGCGCGGCTGCGGGCCGGTGCAATCGTTCGTAGCCGATAGCGGGTTCGGCCTTCCAGAACAAACTCCGCGGCGGGTGGCAGGGGCGACGACCCGCGCCGGGGCGCCGCCGCGGGCACCGGTTCCCCGCGCGCTGCCCCCTTCACCCCCTGCCCCCCGGCATGGCAGGGTCCGCACCCTCTGCCGGGTCACCGGCTCCTTTCACCGCGCGGGAGAGAACACATGGCCGGCGTCTTCTGGCATCTCGGCAACTGGTCCACCGAGGAGCCCAAGGTCCTCGGCCCCATGGACCACGCCTTCTGGCTCGGCTCCGTCATCTTCGACGGCGCGCGCGCCATCCGCGGCACCGTGCCCGACCTCGACCTGCACTGCCGCCGCTGCGTCCAGTCCGCGCGCAACATGCTCATGGAACCCACCATGACCGCGGAGCAGATCGAGGAGCTCTGCCGCGAGGGCGTCCGCCGCATGCCCCCGGACGCCGAGCTCTACATCCGGCCGATGTTCTTTGTCCGCCGCGGCCTCGGCGCCGCACAGCCCGACCCCGAAAGCACCGAGTTCATCCTCTCGGTCTACGACGCCCCCCTGCCGCCCGCGACCGGCTTCTCCGCGATCACCGCCCCCTTCCGCCGCCCCGCGGCCGACATGGCGCCCACGGATTCCAAGGCCAGCGCCCTCTACCCCAACTCCGCCCGCGCCACCGCCTGGGCGAAGAAGCACGGCTTCGACATGGCCGTGGTGCTGGACGAGGCCGGCAACGTCGCCGAATTCGCCTCGGCCAACATCATGATGGTCAAGGACGGCGTGGTGATGACGCCCGCCGCCAACGGCACCTTCCTCGCCGGCATCACCCGCGCCCGCATCATGGACCTCCTGCGCAGATCGGGCCGCGAGGTGCGCGAATGCATCGTGACCACGGCCATGCTCGACACGGCCGACGAGATCTTCGCGACGGGCAACTTCGGCAAGGTCCAGCCCTGCACCCGCTATGCCGAGAACCACATGCAGCCCGGCCCCGTCGCCGCCGAGGCCCGGCGCCTCTACTTCGACTGGGCCGAGGAAAGCCGCATCCTGCCCAAGGCCGCCTGAGCCCCGGGCGGCAGCCCCGGCCGGTTTGTTTCGCAACCCGGAACGAACCGGCCATCCCCGGCAAAACCCGCACCCGGTCCAGGGGTTGAGACCCCACGCCCGGGCCCGCTCCCTCCGAATGCCCGGGCGGCCTCGGAACAGGGAATGCGCGCCGCCACCATGCCTCGGGACAGCCACGACCCCGCCCCGGCCGCCGTGCGCGCCGTGCAGCGCCGCCCCCGCACCACCCTGATCTGCCTCGCCATCGCCGGCCTCGTCATCGCCGCCCTGATGCTGGACCGCGCGGTCAGCATCCGCCCCGGCGCCGCGCAGCGCATCCTGGTCAGCCGCGGGGGCGAGGTCGTGGCGGTTTACGGCCCCGGCCAGTTCGCCCTGGCCAATCCCTGGAGCGAATCCCTCTCGGTCATCGACATGGCGCTCGCCACCACCGACCGCAGCGCGCCGGACCGCGGCATGCCCGCGCTGTCCGCCGAGGGCCACGCGGTCACGGTCTTCGGCACCGCCTTCTGGCACCACGGGGAGGAAGCCGACCTGCGCTGGCGCTTCGGCCATATCCGCGGCGACGCGGACCTGATGCCCCCGCTCATGGCCGCCTCCGTGCAGGCCGTGCTGGGCCGCACCGGCCTGGAGGCCGCCATCCGCGACGCCGCCGCCCTCCAGGCCGCGCTCACCGAGGAACTCCGCGCCCGCGCCCGCGCCCTGCTCCACATCGAGGTCGCGGCCTTCGCCGTCACCCGCCTCGACCCCGGAGAAAGCTTCCGCCAGGTCGTCGCGGAGCGCGAGATGGGCCGCGCCCGCGCCGCCTCGGTCGCCGCCTCCCCCGCCCTGGCCACGGAAAACCCGAACGCCGTGGAGGTGGAGCGCATCCGCCGGTGGGACGGCCACGGCATCATCCCCGACCTTCCGCCACGAACCGCGCGCTGAGGCGCCGGCCCGGCCGCTACGCTTCCGCGGGCAGTCCCAGGAAACGCCGCCCTTCCTCCCGCACCTTCGCCGCGGCCTCGTCGTACAGGAAGGGCAGGGTCGCGAAGCGCACGCCCTCCCTCACCCGCGTCGCCTCGTGCAGCAGCGAGCAGGAGAACACCACCGCCCCGCCCGGCGGCGGGCGGTAGAGCCTCGGCCCGAATTCGGGGAACCACAGGTCGCCGCCCTCGAAGGAGTCGTTCAGGTTGATGCTGACGGCGAAGCGCCGGTGCGCCGTGCCGCGCGTGGTGTTGTCGCGGTGCGCGCGGAAGTGCCCGCCATCGGCGGCGTCGTAGCAGGCCACGATGTAGCGCTCGATCCGCGTCGCCTGGAACTGGAAGGAACGGCGGATCTCCGGCACCAGCCGCCGCACCAGCCGCTCGCGCAGCGCGGCCCGCACGGCCTCGTCCGCGATCACGTGGTCCTTGCGCCGCTTATGGCCGGAATCGATCTGCGGCACCGTCCGCCCGTCCACGTCGCGCATGAAGCCGCTCTCGGTGCCGCCATGCGCCTCGTAGATGTCGATGAGCCCGCGGCAGAAGTCGGGCTCCAGAACGCGCGGCAGCACCAGCACCGGAGCGGGAACCTCCGCCCCCGAATGCAGCGCGGGCGGGGGCAGCGCGGCCAGCGCCGCGAGGAGCGCCCCGATCTCCGCCACCGGCGCGTGCGCCAGCACCCGCAGCATCGGGTCCAGCAGCAGCGCGAAGGGGGAATAGACGGGCTTCTCCCCTTCCACGGCGGGCGCGGCATAGGCGCCGAAGGCGCGGCTGACGGCCAGGTCGTGGTCGCGGAACACGCGCAGCCCCGGCACGGCATCCGCCAGCCGCGGCGCCGCATCCGCGGGGTCGGCGGTCACGGCATAGGCGCAGGCCCGCGCGTCGTCGAACAGCCCTTCCACCCGCGCCCGGCCCAGGGCCTCCCACGCGGCGGCCGAGGCCGGGTGGGAGGATGAGCCGAGAAAGGCCAGCAGCACGTAGCGCCCGGCCACGCTGTCGAAGGCGTAGCGCGGGTTGCCGTCGGTCGCGGCATGGAACATCGGCACGGGATCGCCCGGCAGGAAGCGCGTGGCGGAGGCCAGGCGCGGCGAGGCGGAGGTGTCGGACATGGCGGCGGCGCCCGGCAGGGAATGGGGCGCCCAGGCTACCAGCCGCGCGGGCCCCTCGAACAGCCCGTGGCCGCAACGACGCGCCGCCCCCGGCCCTGCCGGGAAAGCCCCCGTCAGGCCTTGCGCCGCACCCGGATGGACGGCCTGTCCGTTTCACCCGCCAGCAGCTCCTCCAGCGCCGCCCGGTCCGGGGTTTTCCCGTCCCGTGCCCGCAGCGCCCCGGCGGCGGAGGCGAAGCGCAGCGCCTCCTCCATCCCCTGCTTCTCCGCGATGGCGAGCGCGAAGGCCCCGTGGAACACGTCCCCGGCGCCGGTGGTGTTGGTGGCATCCACCGGAAAGGCCGGGCGCCGCGCCGGCGCCTCCATCCCCGGCGCCAGCCACAGCGTCCCCTTCTCCCCCAGCGTCACCGCGGCCAGCTTCAGCGGCCCGGCCTGGAGCGCCCGCGCGAGCCCCTCCTCGGGCGGCACGCCGGGCGCGAAGATGGAAAGCCCGGTCTTGGCGAAGATCGCGTGGTCGGTCAGCGGCACGAGCTGGCGCAGCAGCCGCTCCTCGCTCTTCTCGGCGTCCATCGCGCTGGGCACGCCGATCTCGCGCGCGCGGGCGAAGGCCAGCGCCGCGGCCTCCGGCCAGCGCGGGTCGCAGAGCACGCATCCCGCCTCCGAGAGCCGGTCCAGCGGCAGGCCGGAGGGATCGCTCGGCAGCCGCTCGCCCCGGTAGGTCACGATGCTCCGCTCCCCCACCTTGTCCACGATCACCGCGGAAAGCGGCGTGCGCGCACCCTCGGCCATGATCAGCCCGCCGGCATCCACCCCCTCGGCCTCCAGCGCGTGCTTCAGCTCCTCCCCGGCCTCGTCGCGCCCGACCCTTCCCCAGAACACGGCGCGCCCGCCCAGCCGCGCCACCGCGATGGCGGCATTGGCCGAAAGACCGCCCACGCTCATCGCATAGGACCGCGCGGTGGTCTTGGAGGGCGGCGGCTCCACCTCGTCCACCCGGAAGGTGTGGTCCGTCACCACCTGGCCCACGCAGATGACCAGCGCCCCCCCGCCCGCTACACCCGTTCCCTCACCGGAAGTCCCCCGATCCGCCATGCGCGACCCCTCTTCCCTGCCCGGCTGGCTCGCCGCGCGAATCCTGCACATCCGGCCCGATGCCATGGTGATCGACAAGCCCGCGGGCCTTCCCCTCGATCCCGGCCGCCCCCGGCCCGGGCAAGCAGGCGGCCAGCCACCCAAGCCCAGCCTGGCCGATTGGTTGCCCCTGCTTCAGCTCGGCCGCCGCCACCCGCCCCAGCCCGTCCACCGGCTGGACACGGACACGGCCGGCTGCCTCGTGCTCGGCCGCACCAGGCCGTCCCTCGGGGCGCTGGGCGCCCTCTTCGCCGACCGCCGGGCGGAGAAGACCTACTGGGCCGTGGTCACGGGCATCCCCGGCGCCGCCGCCGGCACCCTGGACGCCCCCCTCAGGAAAACCAGCACAGCGGCCCAGGGCTGGCGCATGGAGGTGCACCCCGGGGGCCAGCCCGCCCGCACCGCCTGGCGCGTGCTCGGCACGGCACCGCCGGGCCAGCCCCCCATGGCCTGGCTGGAGCTGCGCCCGGCCACCGGCCGCACCCACCAGCTGCGCGTCCACTGCGCCCATCTCGGCTGCCCCATCCTGGGCGACCCCCTCTACGGGCGGGCGGGTGCCGCGGCGCCCATGCACCTCCTGGCCCGCTCCATCGCCCTGCCCCTGGACCCGCCGCTCGCCGCCACCGCCGCGGTGCCCGCCGCCATGGCCGGGGCCTTCTCCCGCTGCGGCATGGCGCCGCCGGGCGGGCCGGAAGCCCTCCCGCCGCCGGGCCGTGTCACGGGGGTTTGACTTGGCCGCTCGGCCCCTGCCAAACCGCAGGGGCGAGGACGGAGCGCCATGCCCGAGGGCAGCCACAAGGTGCGCCCACAGCTTCCCGGCGGCACAGGCAGCCGGCCCGTCCACGGGCCGGCCGGAGACCCCGCCGGCCATGGCGGATGGGCAAGCGGACCGGAAGCCCGGCAAGGCTTCCCACCCGGATCGGGCGCGAGCGTCCAGAAAGGCGCCGCCCCACGCGGCCCGCGCCGCGGATGGACCCTCCGCCAGCGCCTCGCCCTGGTTTATGGCGGCATCTCCCTCGTGGTGCTGCTCGGCGCCGCCGCCTTCACGGCCTGGCAGGCCAGCACCCTCTCGGCGCGCAACGCGGACCTCGCCCTGGCCGAAACCCGCCGCGTGGCGGATCGCGTGGGGAGCGCCCTCGCCCAGGCGCGCCAGGGCGTCTCGGTGCTCGCCGCGGCGGACCCGCTGGCGCTCGGCGTGGATGGCTGCAACCGGCTGCTGAACGCCACCCACCTCGCGATGGACGCGATCGTCAGCCACCTCTTCGTCTTCGACGCGGAGCGGCGCATCGCCTGCTCCACCCTGCCCTCGGCGATCGGGCAGCAGTCCGCGCCCCCGGTGGTCCTCACCGCGGAGCGGACGGGGCGTTCGGTCACGGGCTCCCTGAACAACGCCGCCTCCGGCCTCGGCGCCGCCATCGGCCTGGGCCACCCGATCCAGCGCGGCGCCCGGCATGCCGGGGTGGTCACGGCCTCCATTTCCCTCCCCGCGCTGCGCGCCGTGGCCATCCGCCAGCCGCCCGAGGTCGAGGGCATGCGCGCCTGGCTGCTGGACGCCGACGGCAGCAGCGCCGGCCTGATCGGCCCGGACCAGCCCCTTCCCCCCTTGCCCGAGGCCCTGCACGCCTCCTTCCTCGCACCCCTGCCCACCGAGGCCGGCATCGCGACGGAGGGCGGCCAGCTCTGGATCGAGGCCCGCGCGACGGACGAGCTGTCGCTGATCGCGGCCATCCCCCAATCCGTGATCGAGGCGGGCGGACGGGCGGACGTGGTGCTGCCCCCGCTGCTCCTCGCCGCCGTGCTGATGGGCGGCATGGGCGCCCTCTTCTGGTCCGCGCAGCGCTTCGTCGTCATTCCGCTCGAGGCCGCGACCCGGCGGCTGGAGGCGCCGGACGGCCCCTTCCCGGACGGGGCCGCCGCCGAGAGCGGCGCCGCCGACATCGCCGCCCTGATCCGCCGCCTCGGCGCCGCGCGCGCCACGCGCGACGAAGCCATCCGCCTCCGCGACATGCTGCTGCGCGAGGCGCATCACCGCATCAAGAACCACCTCGCCCTGGTCGCCTCCTTCCTGCGCCTGCAGGAACGCCAGCTTTCCGACCACGCGGCGCTGCGGGCGCTGCGGGCGGCGCAGGACCGCATGGTGGCCATCGCCACCACCTACGAGCTGCTGCACGACGGCGGCGGGGCGACTGTCTCCCTCGACCAGACGCTGGAGCGCTTCGCCCGCGCGCTCGCCGCGCGCGACGGGTTCCAGCCGCAGGGGGAGCAGGGCCACCGGGAACAAGGCGGACAGGTCCAGCGGGGGCAAGGCCAGGGCATCGTGGTGGTCACCGACCTCGCGCCCCTGGAGGTTCCGGCGGACATCGCCGTGAAGCTCGCCCTGGTGGTGAACGAGCTGGCCACCAACGCGCTGAAATACGCCTTCCCCGAGGGCGCCGGCGGCACCGTGCGCATCGTCCTGCGGCCAACCCTTCCCGGCCCGGACGAAGGCCCCGGCTTCACCCTGCAGGTTTCGGACAACGGCGCGGGCATGCCCGTCTCCTCCCGCCGCGGCCTGGGCATGACGGTGGTGGACACGCTGCTGCGCGGCATCGGCGCCACCATCGAGCACCGGCCCGGCCCCGGCACCACCTTCCTGATCACCTGGACCGCGCCACCCTCGGCCTCCGGCGGCGCCTGACCCGGAACCAGGCTGCGCCAACGGGGCGCGACACAGGCGCCCGTCCGCCACGGCGGTCCCGACAACGTGAGCCCCGGCTGGGTGCGATCCGCTTGCCGCCCCGCAACAGCCCACCTATCAATCACTTATTCGCCCGGACCCGGTGAAATTCCGGGTGGCTCTTCCGGCCGCCGATCCGCCGGATCACGCATTGCACGCGACCGCAAGACGGCTCCTGCTCATGCGGCTTCGCCTGCCTCGGCAGCGGAACACCCTTTTTGAGAATGAATCCCGCATTCCTCCATGAATGCCGTGGGCGGATTCGCCACCTCTTACCCCTTCCCGTCGCACAGGGCGCGCACCTGCCCTATCGCGCCGACATCGACGGCCTGCGCGCCATCGCCGTGCTTTCCGTTGTCGCCTTCCACGCGGACATCGGCGCGCTCGGCGGCGGCTATGTCGGCGTGGATGTCTTTCTGGTGATCTCGGGCTTCCTGATCGGCTCGCTCGTGCACGGCCAGGTCTGCGCCGGCACCTTCACCTTTCGCGACTTCTACGAGCGCCGCATCCGGCGCATCCTTCCGGCCTTCCTGGTCATGCTGGCGGGCACGCTCCTGCTCGGCGCGCGCTTCGCGATGCCGGCGGAGATGACGGAACTCGGGCGCTCCTCGCTCGCCGCCCTGCTGTCGCTCTCCAACATCTACTTCCAGCGCAACACCGACTACTTCGACACCCCCGCGGAAAGCCAGCCGCTGCTGCACACATGGTCGCTCGCGGTGGAGGAGCAGTTCTACCTCCTGCTGCCGCCCGCCATCGTCCTCGTGCACCGCTTCATGCCACGCGCGCTGCGCCCCTTCGTGCTGGCCTCGGCCGCCGCCTCGCTCGCTCTGAGCATGGTCGCGATCAAGGCCTATCCCGACGCAACCTTCTACCTGCTGCCGACCCGCGCCTGGGAGCTGCTGCTGGGCATGCTCGTCGGCCTCTACCGCTTTCCCCTGCTGGAAAACGCGCGCGTGCGCTCGGCCGTCGCCGCGCTCGGCGCCGCGATGGTGCTCACCGCCATCCTCGCCTTCACCGAGCACACCACCTTTCCCGGCGCCGCCGCCCTGCTTCCCTGCCTCGGCACGGCCTGCGTCATCGCCGCCGGCGGCGCGGGGCCGACGGCGGTGGGGCGCGCGCTCTCGGCCAGGCCGCTCGTGCTCACCGGCCTGATGTCCTACTCCATCTACCTCTGGCACTGGCCGGTCATCGTCTTCCAGCGGGCGGACGCCTTTCTCGTCTCCCGCGGCAACACCTTGGTCGAGACCCTCGTCATCCTCGCCGCCTCCATCCTCGCGGGCGCCGCGAGCTGGCACTTCGTCGAGAAGCCCTTCCGCTCCCGCCAGCGCGTGGGCCGCGCCGCCCTGTTCCGCGCGGCCGGCGGCGGCAGCGCCGCGCTGGCCGCGGCCGCCGCGGTGGTGATCGGGTCGGGCGGATACCCCTCCCGCTTCCCGCCCGGCGCGCGCGAGGCCGCGGCCTTCCTGGACTACAACCCGCGCGCCAACTACCGCGCCGGCACCTGCATGATCTCCTCCGGCTTCACCTTCCAGAACTTCCGCAAGGAGGTCTGCCTCGCCCGCTCGGCCAGCGAGCGCAACTTCCTCCTGCTCGGGGACAGCCACGCCGCCCATCTCTGGCGCGGGCTGGAGCAGATCATCCCCGATGCCAACATCATGCAGGCCACCGCGTCCGGCTGCCGCCCCACGCTGCGCGCCGCGCCGAGAGCCTGGAACGAGTGCCGCATGGTGGTCGACCACGCGCTCCGCGAATACCTTCCCTCCAACGCGGTGGAAGCCCTGGTGCTGGCGGCGAAGTGGGAACAGGCCGACCTGCCCGGCCTGGCCGAGACGCTGGACTGGGCCCGCGGGCGCGGCGTGAAGGTCATCCTCCTCGGCCCCATCGTCCAGTACGAGGCCGCGGTGCCCCGCCTCGTCGCCAACTCGCTCCGCTCGGGCCACGACCTGCTGGGGCGGCACCGCCTGTCCCGCCTGAAGCGCCTGGACGCGGAAATGCGGGCGCTGGCCCAGTCCCGGGGCGCCCGCTACGTCTCGCTCTGGGACATCATGTGCGCCCAGGCCAATTGCCTGGCCACGACGGCCGAGGGCATGCCGCTGCAGTTCGACTACGGCCACGTCACCGCCGAAGGGTCGCGCCGCCTCGCGGAACTGGTCATCCCGGCCATGGGCCCCGGCTCCTGAACCCCTTTTTCCGCCGCCGCGGCCGGGGTGCCGGCCCGGCCCGGCTCCACGGCGGCGCCGAACCGTCCTAACCTGGGCGCACGCACGTCCAGGCAAGGCCATCGCCCTCATGAATCTCGCCCGCTTCCCCCGTATCCGCCTCGGCCACATGCCGACCCCGCTGGAGCCGATGGAGAACCTGTCCCGCCACCTCGCCGGCCAGATGGCGGCACCGGGGGGCGGCCCCAACCTCTGGATCAAGCGCGACGACTGCACCGGCCTCTCCACCGGCGGCAACAAGACCCGCAAGCTCGAATACCTGATGGCCGACGCCATGGCCCAGTATGGCGGCGCCGGCGCCGACATCGTCATCACCCAGGGCGCCACCCAGTCCAACCACGCCCGCCAGACCGCCGCCGCCGCGGCCAAGCTCGGCCTCGAATGCCACCTCCTGCTGGAGGACCGCACGGGCTACACCGACCCCGCCTACACCCGCTCCGCCAACGTCATGATGGACAAGCTGCACGGCGCCACCGTGTCGCGCCGCCCCGGCGGCGCCGACATGCAGGCCGAGATGGAGGCGCTGGCGGAGCGGCTCCGCGCGGAAGGGCGCCGCCCCTACGTCATCCCCGGCGGCGGCTCCAACCCCACGGGCGCGCTGGGCTACGTCGCCGCCGCCCTCGAACTCGTGGCCCAGGCCGCCGCCATGGACCTGCGCATCGACCACGTGGTGCACGCCACCGGCAGCGCCGGCACCCAGGCCGGCCTCGTCGCGGGCCTCGTCGGGCTCAACAGCGGCATCCCCGTTCTCGGCATCGGCGTGCGCGCCCCGCGCGAGAAGCAGGAGGCCAACGTCCTCGCCCTGGCGAGCCGCACGGCCGACCACCTCGGCCTTCCCCCCGGCACCATCCGCGCCGAGCACGTGACCGCCAACTGCGACTATGTCGGCCAGGGCTACGGCATCCCGACGCAGGGCATGGCGGATGCCGTGAAGCTGGTGGCGGAGAAGGAGGGCATCCTCCTGGACCCCGTCTATTCCGGCAAAGGCATGGCGGGGCTGATCGACCTCGTGCGGCGCGGCCACTTCAAGCCCGGCGAGAACGTGGTGTTCATCCACACCGGCGGCGCCGTCGGCCTCTTCGGCTACCCCGAGGCCTTCGACCTCCCCGCCGACGCCGCCGCCTGAGGGAGCGAGACCCATGCCCCACCCGGCCCCGAACGCCGCGCGCGCGCCCCTGAAGATCTGGGGCCGCGCCAACTCGGTGAACGTGCAGAAGGTCCTCTGGTGCTGCGGCGAGCTCGGCCTCCCCTTCGAGCGCATCGACGCCGGCATGCAGCACGGCATGGTGGACACGCCCGAATACCGCGCGATGAACCCGAACGGCCGCATCCCCACGGTGCAGGACGGCGACCTCATCCTGTGGGAATCCAACGCCATCATGCGCTACCTGGCGCTGCGCGGGATCGAGATCGACCCGCGCTCCGCCGCGGGCCTCCTCTACCCCGAGGGCGCCGCCCACCGCGCCCGCGTGGACCGCTGGCTGGACTGGACCCTTTCCACCCTCCAGCCCGCCGAGCGGAACCTGTTCTGGGGCATGGTCCGCACGCCCCCCGGGAAGCGCGACCAGCCCGCCATCGACGCCTCGGCGAAAGCCACCGCGGAGCTCTGGCGCATCGTGGACGCCCACCTCGCCCACGGCCTTCCCTTCGTGGAGGGGGAGAACGCCACGCTGGCCGACATCGTCCTCGGCGCCTATGCCCGCCGCTGGTTCGGCATCGACCTGCCAGCGCGCCCCGACCTGCCGCGCATGGCCGCCTGGTACGCCCGCCTCGCCGAGCGCCCGGCCTTCCGCCAGCACATAGCCCCCCCGCTGACCTGAGGCCGGCCCGAAGGAGCCCTCGATGCCCGTGCGCGAAGCCATCCCCCCAGCCGGCGCCGCGCGGGCCGGGGCGCGCTACGACGCCCCGTCGCGCGCCTTCCACTGGGTCACGGCGGTGCTGGTGCTCGCCGCCGCGACCCTCGGCCTCCTGATCGCCCACGCGGCGCCGGAGGACGAGGCCACCAGGCTCCGCCTCTACAGCATCCACGAAAGCGTCGGCCTCACCATCCTGGCCATCACCCTCGCCCGCCTCGCCTGGCGCATCGGCCACCCGGCCCCGCCGCTGCCCGCGGACATGCCGGCCGCGCTGCGCCTCCTCGCCCGTGCCAACCACGCGGCCTTCTATCTCTGGCTGCTGGTGATGCCCGTGCTCGGCTTCCTCGGCACCAATGCCTGGGGCTTCCCCGTCACCCTCTACGGCCTCGTCCCCATCCCGGCCCCGGTGGGCAAGAACGTCCCCCTGGCCGAAGCCCTCACCTCCGCCCACGCGGCGATGGGCTGGATCCTGCTGGGAATGATCGCGCTGCACGTCGCCGGCGCCCTCTGGCACCAGTTCGTCCGGCGGGACGGCACCCTCGACCGCATGACCTGACCGGCCACCCCAGCGCCGCAACCCGGCGCCCGGCTCTCGCAGGAACGTGTCAGCAGGCCGCCGGGCGGGCGTGCCAAGCTCGCCGCGCGGATGCAAGCGCACCTGGATGGGATCACCCCCATGTCCACCGAACCCGCCCCCTCTCCCGCCGCCCCGCCGCCGGCCACGCCGCCCGACCTCGCCGCCCTCAAGGCGCGCCAGAGGGGCGCCTGGTCCTCCGGCGACTACGCCCTGATCGGCACCACCCTCCAGATCGTGGGCGAGAGCCTCTGCGAGGCGCTCGACCTCCGCGCCGGGGAGCGCGTGCTGGACGTCGCCGGCGGCAACGGCAATGCCAGCCTCGCCGCCGCCCGCCGCTTCGCCGACGTCACCTCCACCGACTACGTGCCCGCCCTGCTGGAGCGCGGCCGCGCGCGCGCCGAGGCCAACCGCCTGCCCATCGCCTTCCAGTTCGCCGATGCCGAGGCGCTGCCCTTCCCCGACGCCGCCTTCGACGTGGTGCTCTCCACCTTCGGCGTGATGTTCACGCCCGACCAGGACAGGGCCGCCGCCGAGATGCGCCGCGTCTGCCGCCCCGGCGGCCGCATCGGCCTGGCCAACTGGACGCCCGCCGGCTTCATCGGCCAGCTCTTCCGGCTGCTCGGCGGCTTCATCCCGCCGCCCCCGGGCCTCCGCTCCCCCGCCCTGTGGGGCACGGAAGACCGCCTGCGCGAGCTGTTCCCCCGCGCCGTCATCGAGGCCACGCCCCGGGTCTTCAACTTCCGCTACCGCGACGCCGCCCACTGGATGGAGGTGTTCCGCACCTATTACGGCCCCGTCCACAAGGCCTTCCTCGCCCTGGAACCGGAGGCGCAGGGCAGGCTCGAACGGGGCATGCTCGAACTGCTGAACCGCTTCGACCGCGGCGGCGGCACGGGGCTGGTGGTGTCCTCCGACTACCTCGAGGTGGTCATCCGCCCTCCCCATGACTCCTGAGGGGCGGCGCGGCGCGGAGGCTCGCGGCACGCCCGCCGCCGCGCCGCCGGCCCTCTGGGCCGCCGGCGAGGTCTACGAGCCCTATGTCGGCCGCTGGAGCCGCCGCGTCGCGCCGCTTTTCCTGGGGGCGCTGGACGTTCCCCCCGGCGCGCGCTGGCTCGATGTGGGCTGCGGCACGGGCGCCCTTACCGCCACCATCCTCGACCGCCATGCCCCGGCCTCGGTGCTGGGCATCGACCCCTCCGAGGGCTTCCTCGCCCATGCCCGCCGCCACCTGCCCGACCCGCGCGCCGGGTTCCGCCACGGCGACGCCCAGGCCCTTCCCGTGGACGACGCCGCCTTCGACGCCGTGGTGAGCGGCCTCGTGCTGAACTTCGTGCCGGACCAGGCCCGCGCCGCCGCCGGGATGCGCCGCGCCACCCGCCCCGGAGGCACCGTCGCCGCCTATGTCTGGGACTATGCGGAGGGCATGCAGATGATGCGCCGCTTCTGGGACGCCGCCGCGGCGCTGGACCCGGCGGGCGCGGGCGGGAAGGACGAGGCCCTGCGCTTCGCCCTCTGCCGCCCCGGCGCCCTGCAGCACCTGTTCGAGGGGGCGGGCCTCCGCGGCGTGGAGGTCACCTCCATCGGCATCCCCACGGTCTTCCCGGACTTCGACGACTACTGGAACCCCTTCCTGGGCGGCCAGGCCCCCGCCCCCGCCTATTGCATGTCCCTCCCCGAGGACCGCCGCGCCGCCTTGCGCGAGGCTCTCCGTGCCTCCCTGCCCACCGCCCCGGACGGCAGCATCGCGCTCACCGCCCGCGCCTGGGCGGTGCGCGGCACGGCCTGATCCGCCCGCCGCGGCGCGCTATTCCGGGCCCCGCACCCGCACCGGCGCGCTGACCGCGGCGCCCGCCGCGTCC
>Ga0210040_10005953_pt1 | contig 15360 bp, 14 predicted proteins | sample CryGeyCG12114_NA_FD_185462 | JGI IMG/M metagenome (GOLD analysis project Ga0210040, IMG submission 185462) | Groundwater microbial communities from aquifer - Crystal Geyser CG19_WC_8/21/14_NA (SPAdes) (version 2) | ecosystem: Environmental > Aquatic > Deep subsurface > Groundwater | place: USA... | reverse complement strand
ATCATGCTCGGGTCCGGCACGTCGACCGGCGTGCCTCGCATCGGTAACGATTGGGGGGAGTGCGATCCCGCCGATCCCAGGAACAGACGCACCCGCGTTTCGATCATTGTCGAGAGCGACGCCGGCGCGCGCCTGCTGGTCGACACTTCGCCAGACTTGCGGCAGCAATTGCTCGCTAACGGGATCGAGCGAATCGATGCGGTGTTCTGGACGCACGATCACGCCGATCATTGCCACGGCATCGACGATCTGCGACCTCTGCGATATGGCCGATCGGCAGCGTTGCCGGGCTTTTCCGACGATCTCACGGCGCGCCATTTGCGCCAGCGTTTCGGTTATGTTTTCAAGGGTGAATACGGCTATCCCTCGATCGTCGAACTCAACACTCTGGACGCGCTGCGGATCCACGCCGGATTCGGCGTCGGCCACGTCGTCATGCCCCACGGTCCGATTACCAGCATCGGTTATCGCTTCGATGCCGACGGCACCTCGATCGGGTATGCGACAGATTACAGCGAGATCACCGATGGCATGGTGGCGCTGTTTTCAGGCGTCGACATCCTCGTCTCCGATTGCCTTCGGCGCGACGCGCATCCGACGCATGCCAATGTGCAGATGGCCATCGCGCTCGCGCGTCAATGCAAGGCGCGGCTCACCGTGCTCACGCATCTCGACAAGAGCATGGATCACGCTGCCTTGTCGCGCGAATTGCCCGGAGACGTGCTGGTCGGCCATGATGGGCTCGTGGTTCAGGCATGAGCGAGGCCGCTCTGGTGTCACTCGTGGCACTTGTAGGCTGGCTGATCCTGGTGAGCGGTGCGCTACGCGCACGGCAGCTTGGGGCACGAAAGATCGTGACGCTCGCGTTGACTTGGGTGGCGATCTTCGTCGCGGTGGCTTGGCTCATCTGGGCGATCCGCCGTTAATCGGCCGGTGAACGGACAAAGACCTCTCCCGTACTTTACATAATATATATTATCATCGTAAGATTGAGGTCTAAGGAGCCGGCGAATGTCTCAGCAACTCGAACGCCTCCTCGCGATCATGACACGGCTTCGCGATCCGGAACGCGGCTGCGCCTGGGATGTCGCGCAGACGTTCGCCACCATCGCGCCCTACACGATCGAGGAAGCGTATGAGGTTGCAGATGCAATCGAGCGCCAGGACATGGCCGAGCTTCGCGGCGAGCTTGGCGATCTGCTTTTGCAAGTCGTCTTCCATGCACGAATTGCCGAAGAAGCCGGGCACTTCGCCTTCGACGACGTCGCAGCCGCAATCGCCGACAAGATGGTTGCTCGGCACCCACACGTTTTCGGCGAAAGCGATCGGGTCGACGGCCCGGCACGTTGGGAGGACATCAAGGCCGCCGAACGCGCGGGTGGCGGACCGACGAGCGCGATGGATGGCGTCGCACGGGCATTGCCCGCGCTTCTACGCGCCGAGAAGCTGCAGAAGCGCGCCGCTCGGACCGGTTTCGACTGGCCCGATCCGGATGGACCGGCCGAAAAGCTGGTCGAGGAAATGGGCGAATTGCGTGATGCAGCGCCCGACGAGCGGATGGAGGAAGCCGGCGACCTGTTGTTCGCCGCGGTCAATCTCGTTCGGGCTTACGGCATAGCGGCTGAAGACGCGCTCAGGGCCGCCAACGACAAGTTTGAACGTCGCTATCGGGCCATGGAACAGCTTGCCGGCGGCGGTTTCGCCGCGCTCGACCTCACAGCACAGGAAAGCCTCTGGCAGCAGGTCAAGGCCCAGGAAGCGCGCACACAGTAGACGTTATGGGGACAGCGCTTCGAAGCGACCGAGTTCTTTCGAGGTCAGTCGCACGTCGATGCGCCGCATGGGTCCCGCCTGCCCCTGCTCCGCTTCGCTCTCGTCCACCACTTCGCCGTGCGCGTGCAACCAGGCGATACGCGCGCCATCGCTTGCCGGAAGTTCGAATCGGTGCAGGCGTGCGCCTTGAGTCAGCACATCTCCGAGCCGGGACAACAACTGATCCATCCCGAACCCGGTAACTGCGGAGAGCGGCAGCACGTCCGCATCGGAATCCGCCAACGGCAAGCGCTCCTCGCGCTCGTCGGGTCCGAGCAGATCCCATTTGTTCCAGACCTCGAGGATCGGGATTGCCTCACCCTCACCCTCACCCTCGCCCTCATCCGATTTACCGATAACCCCGAGATCGGTCAGGACGCGTTCGACCTGCCGTTTTTGCATGGCAGTCTCGGGATTGGCGATGTCGCGCACGTGGAGGATGATGTCGGCCGCGGTGACCTCTTCGAGCGTGGCCCGGAAAGCCGCGACGAGCTGGGTCGGCAGGTCGGAGATGAAGCCCACCGTATCTGACAGGATCGCCTTCTCCACGCCCGGCAGGTTGATGGAGCGCATGGTGGGGTCGAGCGTCGCGAAAAGCAGGTCCTCGGCCATCACGTCCGCACCGGTCATGCGGTTGAACAGCGTGGACTTGCCCGCATTGGTGTAGCCGACAAGCGCGATCACCGGCCAGGGCGCCCTCTCCCGGCGCTTGCGATGCAATTCGCGCGTCTTGCGCACCTGTTCCAATTCGCGCCGCAGCTTGGCCATGCGATCACGGATCATGCGCCGGTCGGCCTCGATCTGTGTTTCGCCCGGACCACCAAGAAAGCCAAAGCCGCCGCGCTGGCGCTCAAGGTGCGTCCAGCTGCGCACGAGACGGCTCTGCTGGTAATCGAGATGGGCGAGTTCCACCTGCAGCCGGCCCTCGGCCGTGGCCGCACGCTCGCCAAAGATCTCCAGGATCAGGCCCGTACGGTCGATCACCTTGCGCCCGAGCTTTTCTTCCAGATTGCGCTGCTGGATGGCGGTGAGCGGACCATCCACGATAAGCAGTTCGGTCTCCGCCAACTCGCCCTCGGTGCGCAGCCGCTCGATCTGACCTTCACCAAACAGCGTTGCCGGGCGCGCTACGCGCACGGGCAGGATGAAGCTCTCGCCCACCACGATGCCGATTGCCTCGGCTAGGCCTCGCGCCTCGGCAAGCCTTGCTTCGGGATCGGCGTCGTTTCGCCGGCCCCTCACGTCTGGGCACACGACCAGGGCCCGCGCGCCGCGGGTGACCTCGCCCTCGATCTCGTCGTTATCGAAACTCAGTTGCGCATCCTCTTCATGGAAGTTTACTCGCCTTCCTCACCGTCGTCGAGGTCGGTCGTGAGGTCGACATGGCTGGCTGGTTGGATGGTGGAGACCGCGTGCTTGTAGGCAAGCTGCACATAGCCTTCGCGCTCAAGCATCATGCAGAATTGATCATAGGCCGCGATGCGCCCCTGCAGCATCACGCCATTGACCAGGAACATGGTCACCTGCACCTCCGCTTCGCGGACGCGCGAGAGGAAGATATCCTGCAGCATGCGTTGCTTCTTGGCGTTCTCCGGCCCTGATCCGAACTGCCCGGCGTCGACCGGATGGCTGGGCATGATGGTCGAGATGGCGTGCTTGTAGACCAGCTGCGACTGCCCATCGCGCCGCAGCAGAATGGAGAAATTGTCGAACCACGTCACGATCCCCTGCAGCTTTACGCCCTTCACCAGGAACATGGTGACCGAGGCCTTGTCCCGCCGGAGGTGATTGAGGAACAGGTCCTGAAGGTTGCCCGCGCGTGACGCCGCAGAGGCCGCTTTGGGCGATCCGCCTTCGGAAGCGGACTTTTGCTCGGACTTGGGCCGCGCCTTAGCGGAGAGTGTTCCCTTGGTCATCTTGCGGACTCCATATTCTTGGCTTCCCCACAAGCGCGCGCGACTGCAAGGATGCATTCTGGCCTTGGCACGACAATGGCGGCAGGCCGATCTCTCAGACACATATGTGCTGTGAAACGGTCCAGCGCAAACGCCTTCGCAACCTTCTATGGCCGGATCAGGTTCCCCCATCGGGATTATCAGGCGATGCGCCGCGCTCGCTCATGCCCAACAGCTTCAGCTTGCGATGCAGCGCCGAGCGTTCCATGCCGATGAACCCCGCGGTGCGCGAGATGTTGCCCGAAAAGCGCCGGATCTGCACACGCAGATACTCGCGCTCGAAACTTTCGCGCGCTTCGCGCAGCGGCACGCCCATCATGGCCGAGATACCCTGCCCCTCCTCGGTCGCCGTGCCGGTGATTTCAGCGGGCAGCATATCGGGTCGTATCTTGTCGAGCCGGTCGCGCGGAGCGAGGATCACCGTGCGCTCCACCACATTGCGCAGCTGGCGCACATTGCCGGGCCAATCATACGCCTGGAGCGCGGCAAGCGCTTCGGGCGCCATTTCGGGCGGCTGCATGCCTTGCTCGCGGGCGTAGCGGGTAAAAAAGTGGTCGGCGAGCGCGGGTATGTCGTCGCGCCGGTCAGCCAGAGGCGGAATCGCCACAGGCACCACGTTGAGCCGATAATAGAGATCCTCGCGGAAGCGGCGCTCGCTGATCTCGGTCTCGAGATCGCGCGCGGAGGAGGAAACAACGCGCACGTCGACGCCGATCTGCCGGTTGCCGCCTGCACGCACGAAGCTCTGGTCGGTCAGCACGCGCAGGATCCGCGCCTGGGTACTCATCGGCATGTCCGCGACTTCGTCGAGATAGAGCGTCCCGCCATTGGCCGTCTCGAGCAGACCCGGACGGATGAGCCTGCCATCCGCCTCTTCTCCGAACAGCTCCTGTTCGAACCTTTCGGACGTGATGCGGGCCGAGTTGACGGTGACAAAAGCTTTGTCGGCACGGGGGCTCCAGGCGTGGAGCAGCCGGGCGGCTACCTCCTTGCCAGAGCCGGCGGGCCCGGTGATCAGAACGCGGCTGCCGGTATTCGCCACCCGCTTGAGCGTGGCGCGTACCTGGTTGACCACGCTGGAGTTGCCGGTGAATTCGTCCGCACCCACGAAGCCTTCGCGCAGCCGCGCATTCTCGCGCCGCAGCCGCTCGGTTTCTGTGGCTCGCTCGACCAGCAGCAGCAGGCGCTCGGCCTCGAACGGCTTCTCGATGAAGTCCATGGCCCCGCGCGAGACGGCCGAGACAGCCGTGTCGATATTGCCGTGGCCCGAGAAGATAATGACAGGCAGGTTGGGTTCGCGCGCCTTGATGGCGTCGAGCACCTCCAGGCCGTCCATCGCGCTGCCGTGAAGCCACACATCGAGCAGCACTACGCTCGGCCGCCGTTCATCGATCATCGCCAAGGCATTGGTGCTGTCACCCGCCGTGCGGCACTGATAGCCCTCGTCGCTGAGCACGCCCGCAACCAGCTCGCGGATGTCCTGTTCGTCGTCGACGACGAGGATCTCGATGGCCATCAGCGGTTCTCCTGAAAATTGATTGAGCTCGTCATTCGGCCGCCTCGCTGCCGATGCGCTGCGCGGCGGGCTCAAGGGCAAAGCGCAGCGTGGCGCGTGTTCCGCCGTTCGGGGCCGGAGCAAAGACCAGGTCGCCGCCATGCTCCTCCACGATCTTCTTCACGATTGCGAGCCCGAGCCCGGTGCCCTTTTCGCGCGTAGTGACGTAGGGTTCCATGATCCGCTCGCTCGGTCCCGGCAGGCCTACGCCGTTGTCCGTCACCGACACCATGCAATAGGTCTCGTCAGCGCGGACCTCCACCATCACCTTGCCCTGGTAGTCGCCCCGCCCGCCATGCGAACCCAGGCGCTCCTGCGCCTCGATCGCCTCGGCCGCATTCTTGAGCACGTTGGTCATCGCCTGGCCAAACTGATGGCGATCGCATTGGATAGCGCCAATCGTATCGCGGCAGCTAAAGTCGTAGCGGATCTGCGGATGCGCCACTTCCTGAAGGAACAGGGCCTGGCGCACGAGATCGACCGGATCCTCGCTACGGAATACCGGCTTGGGCAAGCGGGCGAAGGACGAGAATTCGTCGACCATCTTCCTGAGGCCGCCGACCTGCCGGATGATCGTGCCGGTGAGTTCGTCGAACAACTCGCCATCCACCGTGATCTGCTTCCGATAACGCCGGTTGAGCCGCTCGGTAGCAAGCTGGATCGGCGTGAGCGGATTCTTGATCTCATGGGCGATACGCCGGGCTACGTCGGACCAGGCCGCCTGCCGCTGATCGAGCAATTGTCGGGTAATGTCCTCGAAGGTGATGACGAAGCCGTCGGCCGCGGGGGCGAGCTTCACCGCGAGCGTCAGCAATTCACCTTGGCGATTGTACTGCACACGCCCGCCCCGGGCTCCCTCGCGCACCAGCGCACCGATTTCGGGCGCGATCGTCTCCAGTGGAAGGCCGACGGGCGCTGGCTCCGCGCCGTCCAGCAGCAATCCTTGCGCCGATGCGTTCATCAGCGTCACCTGCCCGTGGGTGTCGACCGAGATGATGCCGGCGCTGATCGACTGCAGCACTGCCTCGATGAAGGCGCGCCGCTCGGCCAGTTGGCGATTGGCGCCAAGCAGCGCATCGGTCTGCCGCTCGATCTGCGCGGTCATGCGGTTGAAGGCGCGGTTGAGCAGGCCGATCTCGTCAGGGCCCTGCCGTCCGCTCACCCGCATGGCGTAATTGCCGCTGCCGATCTCGCGCGCCGCGGTGACGAGTTCGCCCAACGGTTTAACCTGCCGGTCGGCAAAGCGCAGCGCCGCCCAGACGGCGAGGCCCACCAGGAACAGCGACAAGCCGAACAAGGCGAGGTTGAAACGCAATTGCAGCACCCGCGCCCGCGCGCTCAGGTCTTCATAATCGTGAAGCACGGTCTCGGCCCGCTCCCACTGGCTGAATGCCAGCGGGTTGGAATAGCTCATGATGTAGAGATAGATGCCCGTCTGGCGGTCGAGCGGGGTAACGGCCTCGATGCGGTTCTCCGTCGCGGTGACCACCACCTCTTCCCCCGCGCGCAGCTTTTCCATGGTCGCGGAAGAGACACGCTGCCTGGCCGTATCGTCGCTCGGGTCGACGATCACCGCCACCCGTAGACTGCCGTCCTGTTCGGCAAAGAGGATCGCGCTTTCGCTGAGCTCGCGCGTATAGACCTGCAGGCCGTATTGCTCCTGAAATTCGCTGCTGGAGATCGGCATGTCACGCAGGAAGAAGCGCAGGTCGCCAGCCATGGCGAGAGCCTGCGCACCCACCTTGCGCTGGTTCTCGCTGTAATAGCCGCGCGCCAGCTCATTGGCGTTCTCCAGAATGCCGCGCGATCTGTCCGAGAACCAGAATTCGTTACCGGACTGGAACAGCACACTCGCAAACACCGCTACGAGCAGGGTCGGCACCGCCGCCACCAGCGAGAAAAAGAACACCAGGTTCACGTGCAGCCGGGCAGTCGTGCCACCAGCGCGGCGAATGGCGAGCCGCCGCCCGATCAGGACGAGCAAGCCCAGCGCAGGGATAAGCGTGCCCAGCAGCATGGCGGATGCCTGAGCCGAGGGAACTAGCGTCGCGGTTGCGGCCGCATCCGCAATGGTCATCCACGAGAATGTGAGGGTCACCATCAAGGCGATGGCAGCCAATAGCTCGAGCCAGGCGAACAAATTGGCTCGGCGCCCGAAGATCAGCACGCGACGCCACCAGCGTGGAGAACGCGAGATGGTCCCGGTCAGGGCTTCGGAAGTCGGGGCCGTAGACACGTTGCAATCATACAACTGCACTGTTGCTTGTTTGCAAGCTAATTCTCGTTGCAGTGCCCGGCCTTGAATCGCAGGCGATCAGCCCCGCGCGGAGAAGCGCTCGGGATCGATGGCCAGATCGTCGAGCCGCTTTCTGAGCGTGTTGCGGTTGATCCCGAGCATCTGGGCTGCGCGCACCTGATTGCCACCGGTGCGCGCCAAGGCATGCTCGAACAAAGGCTTCTCGAGCACGGCGAGCGCTGCATGGTAAAGCCTGCCCGGTGCGAAATCACTCCCGGCCAGCCATTCCGCCACGCCCTCCTGGATGTTGACTTCAAGACCGGCAGGCCGACTTTCCGGCGGCTGTTCGAGCAGCAGCTGACTTATCGTGGCGGTGTCGATCTCGTCTTCGCGCGCCAGCAGGGCGGCGCGGTACATGAAATTGCGCAGCTCCCGTACGTTACCGCGCCATGGCCGTGTTGCCAGCAGCGCGGCCGACTCCCGCCCGAGTGTGCGCGAGGGCAGACCTTCGCGCGCCGCCTTGCGCAGGAAGTGCCGGGCCAGCGGCTCGATATCGCCGGTGCGCTGACGCAGCGGTGGAAGCCGGATCGGCACGACATTGAGGCGGTAGTAAAGGTCCTCGCGGAAATGGCCTTCGCCGATCAGCGGGGCGAGGTCACGGTTGGTCGCAGCGATGATGCGTACGTCGATGGCGATCTCGTCCTGCCCGCCAACCCGGCGGATGCGGCCCGATTGCAGCGCCCGCAGCAGGCGGGTCTGCGCTTCCGGCGGCATGTCGCCGATTTCGTCGAGGAACAGCGTGCCCCCATTGGCCTGCTCGAACTTGCCGATATTGCGCGCAACCGCGCCGGTGAACGCGCCCTTTTCGTGCCCGAAGAGCTCGCTCTCCACCAGCTCCCGGGGAATCGCCGCCGTATTGAGCGCTATGAAAGGCCCATCTTTGCGCGAGCCGAGCTGGTGGATCGCTTCCGCGACGAGTTCTTTGCCGGTTCCTGACTCGCCGAGCACAAGCACGGTGAGATCGTTGCGCAGGACGCGGGCGATCATCCGGTAGACCTCCTGCATCGGCTGGCTGCGGCCGATCAGCGGGAGGCCATCGGCCTGGTCGGGCTCGACCTCGTCCCTGCCCCCGCGTGCATCGGCCGCCTGGCAGGCGGCACGGACCAGTTCGTGCAGGTCGAAGGGCTTGGGGAAATACTCGAAGGCGCTCGCATCGGTGGCGCGCACGGCGGTGTCGAGCGTATTCTGGGCCGAGAGGATGATGATCGGCAGGCCAGGTCGCGCCTGCGTCACGGCGTCGAGCGTCTCGATGCCATCCCCGTCGAGCAGGACGACGTCGGTCAGCATGACGGCATATTCATTGGCCGCCAGCAGCCGATCACGCTCCGAAATGCGGTCGCAGCGGTCGACGGTGAAAGCCTCTTCCTCAAGCCCAGCGGTAATGACCGTGGCGATGGCGGCATCATCCTCCACCAGCAAAGCGTGCCGAGCCATTCCGTTACAATCCTATCGTGCCATTGGCAGGTGCACGCGGAAATGCGTGAGGCCCGCCTGCTCTTCGCGCTCTGACCCGATCCGCCCATCCATGTCGCGCACCAGCTTGTGGACGAGCGCCAGGCCCAACCCCTGCCCCTTGAGCTTGCTCGAGACGAAGGGCTCGAAGATGCTCTCTCCGAGCGCGGGATCTATCCCCGGGCCATTATCGCTCACCCGCACCTCGATCGGCAACTTGACCGGGCGGCCGAGCCGGAACACGTTCATCACCAGCCCGCTCACGAACCGGGTGCGGATCGTCACCTCGGGCGCCTCGCCACTTGCGCAGGCGTCCCGCGCGTTGGTGAGCAGATTGACGAGAATTTGAACCAATGCGCCCTCATTCGCGAGCACCGGAGGCAGCGAAGGATCGAACTCCTCGACGAGGACCAGAGGCACTTGCGACGCGGCACGCACCGTGTCGCAGGCGCGGCGGATGGCCACGTGCAAATTGCATGGACCGACCGGCTCTGCTCGTTCGCGGCCCAGGCGCTGCATCCGGTCGATCAGCGAAGCGATGCGATCCACCTCGTCCACGATGAGGCCGGTCAACGCACGCGCATCCCCTTCCACCTTGCGTGCGAGCAATTGCGCGGCGCCCTTGATGGCCGAGAGCGGGTTCTTGATCTCGTGCGCCAGTACGGCCGGTCCGCGCAGCGCGCCGGTGCGCTCGTCATCGCCGAAACGCTCCCCCTGCCCCGCATCGGACATGGTGACCACCCGCCACCCCGGATCGGACGAAAGCGGCGAGACGGTCATGTTCACGCTGAGCGGACGCTCGCCGACCCTAAGCGCAAGATTGCGGGCGATCAGCTGCGCATCATCGCCGCGGATGCGCTCGATCATGTGCGAGTCGCCGAAATCGATCACATCCATCAACTTGTGATTGAGGAGACGCCGTGCGCTGCGCCCGATCAGGCTTTCGGCGGCGGGATTGACCTCGCAGATCGTCATGTCCGGAGCGACGAGGATCATGCCGAAGGTCAGGCCGGCGATCTGGTCACGCGGGCTCGGCCGCAGGTCGGCGTTCTGAGCGATAGTGCAAGTGGAAGTGGCGGAGTTCTGTTTGATCGAGCCCTCCCCTGTCAGGGCGGCTCCGCTGCCCTCCGCCTGCTTCATGCGGCTCGGCGATTCAGGAACGGCTCGTAGAAGCGCGCGATCTCGCTTTGCACCTCGGCGGCGTCGTCGATGAAGTTCACCCGGTGCCGGAATTCAGCCGATCCGTGCATGCCCTTGGTGTACCAGCCCAGGTGCTTGCGCGCGATCTTCACGCCGGTTGTGCTGCCGTAATGGTCGAGCATGGCGCGGTAATGTTCGGCCAGCAGCGAATATTGTTCGTCGAAGGAGGGGGTTGGCCGCGCCTCGCCCGTGCGCAGCCAGTGCATGACCTGTCCGAGCAGCCACGGTCTGCCATAGGCGCCCCGCCCGATCATCACGCCGTCCGCGCCTGACTGCTCGAGAGCCGCCGCTGCGTCGGCGATGGTGCATATATCACCATTGGCGATGATCGGGATCGACACCGCCTGCTTGACGCGGGCGATGAAGCGCCAGTCGGCCTCTCCCTTGTACATCTGATTGCGCGTGCGACCGTGCACGGTCACCATCCTGATGCCCAGATCCTCGGCGATACGCGCCAGATCGGGCGCGTTGAGGCTCGCATGGTCCCAGCCCATCCGCATCTTGACGGTGACGGGTACCGAGACGGCCTTCACCGTGGCTTCCATCAACCGTATGGCAAGCGGCACTTCGCGCATCAGCGCGGAGCCGGCATAGGCGCCCACGACCTTGCGAACCGGACAGCCGAAATTGATGTCGATGATGGCCGCGCCCTGATCCTGCGCGAGCTTGGCCGCCTCGGTCATGGAGCGGGGATCGCAGCCGACGAGCTGCATGGAGACCGGATCCTCGCTGGCGTGCCAGGCTGCTTTCTGGATCGATTGGCGCGTCTCGCGGATCGCGGCCTCGCTGGCGATCATCTCGGTCACATTGAGGCCCGATCCATAGCGCCGCACCAGAGTGCGGAACGGCAGGTCCGTGACCCCGGTCATCGGTGCGAGCACGACCGGGCAGGCGATCTGCACAGGGCCAATTGCAATCGGCTTGAGCGCCGGAGGTGAAGGAAGCGATGTGATTGCCATCATGTGCCTAATGAATAGGCACGCGCTTAGTTGATTGAAGGCTCGGCCGCAAGCAGCTAGCGCCCGCCCCTCATGGCCAGCACCTCCGCCCCCCTCGCCCCTGGCTTCGCTGCCGTGATCGTCGCTGCAGGCGAGGGATTGCGAGCCGGCCTGCCGGTGGCCAAGCAATTCGCCACATGGCGCGGAAAGCCCGTGCTCGGTCATGCAGCCGAGGCGCTGCGATCCGCGGGTGCCGGCCCCATTGTGGCCGTTATTCCCGCAGGAGCCGAGGCGCATGCCGTCGCAATCCTCGAAGGGCTAGGACATATTCTGGTGACGAGCGGCGGTGCCACGCGCCAGGCGTCGGTTCGAAATGGTCTCGAGCTCCTGGCGGGCGATCCACCCACGCGCGTCCTCATCCACGATGCGGCACGGCCCGATTGCCCGGCCCAGGTCGTTGACCGACTGCTCGTGGCGCTGGATTTGCGGCCGGCCGCGATCCCGGTCCTGCCCATCGTAGACAGTCTGGTGGTCGCGGACGCGGGGCTGATGGCGGGAACTGCGGATCGCGACATGCTCCGCCGGGTCCAGACACCGCAGGCATTCCGCTTCGCCGAGATCCTAGCCGCGCATCGCGCATGGCCCGGCGCGCCTGACGCTGGCGACGACGCGCAGGTTGCCCGTGCCGCAGGTCTCGACGTGGCGCTGGTGGAAGGCGACGAGCGACTGCGCAAGCTGACCTTCGCGAGTGATTTCGCGGAAGGCGAAAGGACCGACAAGCCCGCCGTCCGGACCGGTACCGGCTTCGATGTCCATCGCCTTGCTGTCGGGGAAGAATTGTGGCTCTGCGGCATCCGTCTCGAGCACGAGCGCGGCCTTGCCGGGCACTCCGATGCCGACGTTGCGCTCCATGCCGTGGTCGACGCGATCCTGGGCGCAGCGGGGCAAGGCGATATCGGTCAGCATTTTCCACCTTCCGACCCACAATGGCGCGGCGCTCCATCGGCGCGCTTTGTCGAGCATGCGGTGGAGCTTGCGCGCCGGGCCGGATACCGGATCGGCAATGTCGACTGCACGATAATTTGCGAGGCGCCGCGCATCGGGCCGTTTCGCGAAGGGATGCGCGCGCGGCTTGCGGAACTGCTTGGGGTCAGCGTCGATTTGGTGAATGTGAAGGCGACAACAACCGAAAAGCTGGGCTTCACCGGCCGTGGCGAAGGCATCGCGGCCGAAGCCATCGCGACATTGGTGGCATGTGGATGATCAGCGCTTCGATCTTCGAGGCGCGCAAACGGCAACAGACGCGAGTTCCGGAAGGCCGCAGAACATGAGCGACTTCACCTTCGATAGCGAAATCACCGCCCTCGCCACCCGCGTGGTCGAGGAAAATCGCGCTGCCGGCCGCAAGATTGCGCTGGCGGAGAGCTGCACGGGCGGCCTCGTCGCCGCCGCGATCACCGACATTGCGGGCTCCTCAGCTGTGCTGGATCGCGCCTGGGTGACGTATTCCAATGAGGCCAAGCACGATTGTCTGGGCGTTTCGGATGACCTGCTGGACGCTTTCGGAGCGGTATCGGTCGCTTGCGTCTACGCCATGGCTCAAGGCGCGCTGACCCGTAGCAAGGCCGATGTTGCGGTGGCCATCAGCGGCATAGCCGGGCCGGAAGGCGGCAGCGAACAGAAGCCGGTAGGCACCGTGGTGTTCGCAAGAGCCCAGCACGGCATGGACAAGCCGGAAGCCGAATCGCGCCGCTTCGGCGACAAAGCGGGGTCATGGAGCCGAGCCGAGATCCGCCGTCAGGCGACGCTCTGCGCGCTGGAATTGCTGCTGCCGTAAAGCTCGTCGGCTCGCGTTTCGAATGCGGCGACCATCTTGCGGAAGGCGCGGTCGATATATTGTCCCGCCAAGGCTTCGAACATGCGGTTCTTGAAGGCGAAATCGACGCTGAAATCGATCTCGCATCCGCCATCCTCCAGCTGTTTGAAGGTCCACCGATTGTCGAGGTCGCGCATCGGCCCATCGACATAGTGCACGGTCAAAAGATGCGGGCGCTCCTTCTCGACCTTAGACGTAAACTTCTCACGCAGTGCCTTGAAACCGACCAGCATGTCGGCCGTCATCGTCTGCGCGCTATCGTGACGCACGCGAGTCGCCACCACCCAGGGCAGGAACTCGGGGTATTTGTCGACATCGGCGACAAGGTCGAACATCTGCTCGGCAGAATAGGGCAGGCGACGGGATTCGCGAATAGATGGCATCAGGCGTGCTGATGCCCGGCTGCTCGACTCTGCTTGGCGAAAAGTGCCTCGCGCGCAGCCCTCATCTCGGCGAAATCCTTGCCGGCATGGTAGCTGGAACGGGTCAGCGGGCTCGCGGCGACCTGCAGGAAGCCTTTGGCGCGGGCGACAGACCCAAACGCATCGAACACTTGCGGTGTGACGAAATCTTCCACTTTGGCATGCCGGGGCGTCGGCTGGAGATACTGGCCGAGCGTCAGGAAATCGACCTCGGCGCTGCGCATGTCGTCCATGACCTGATGGATCTCGAGCCGCTCCTCGCCAAGGCCAAGCATCATGCCGGATTTCGTGAAGATCAGTGGATTATGGCGCTTCACCTCCTCAAGCAGACGCAGCGAGGCATAATAGCGCGCACCCGGACGGATCGTCGGATACAACCTTGGCACCGTTTCGAGATTGTGATTGTAAACGTCCGGTCCGGCCGCACAAATTGCCTCAACGGCAGGCCGCATCTTGCCCCGGAAATCAGGCGTAAGAATCTCGATCGTGGTGTTGGGGGTCTCGCGCCGGATCGCCTCGATCACTTTGACGAACTGCCCCGCCCCGCCATCCGGCAAGTCGTCGCGGTCCACGCTGGTCACAACGATATGTTCCAGGCCAAGTCGCGCCGCTGCCACCGCCACGTGCTCGGGCTCAAGCGGGTCGACCTTGCGCGGCATGCCCGTCTTGACGTTGCAAAAGGCGCAGGCCCGCGTGCACACATCGCCTAGGATCATCACCGTGGCATGCTTCTTGGTCCAGCACTCTCCGATATTCGGACAGGCCGCTTCCTCGCACACGGTGTTGAGGTTGAGTTCGCGCATTAGAGTGCGCGTCTCGTGATAGGCTTTGCTGACGGGAGCCTTGACGCGGATCCAGTCGGGCTTGCGCCGCGCCGGTTCGGTGCGGTCGGAAAGAGATTGCTGCGCGCGCGGAGCGGAGGACAAGTCGGTCATTGATCGCATGATCTAGTCATGCCCCTTGCTACTGGCAATGACGATGGGCAAGAACGCTGTGCAATGGACAATCCTTCTCCTGAACTGACCGAGTTGCTCGGCGGCTATCACCGTTTCCGCGAGCAGGGCTGGGAACCGTATCGCGAGCGCTGGGCCACATTGCGCGAAGGTCAGGAGCCGCAAGTGATGGTCATCGCCTGCTCCGACAGCCGCGTCGACCCTGCACAGATCTTCGACGTGTCTCCGGGCGAGATCTTCGTCGTCCGCAATGTTGCGGCGCTGGTTCCGCCGTTCGAGACCACGCCCGGCCATCACGGTGTCTCTGCAGCGCTTGAATTTGCAGTGCAGGTGCTGAAGGTGCGGGAGATCGTGGTGCTGGGGCATGGCATGTGCGGCGGTTGCAAAGCGGCGCTGACGCAAAGCATGCTCGGTGCGGAGCCGGGTCGCGGGGGCTTCGTCGCCGACTGGATCGCCCTGCTCGACGACGCGCGCGAACAGGTAGCCGCAGATTTCGGCACGCAGGGCCGCCCGGCCGAGCGCGCGATGGAGCAGGCCGGCGTCAGGGTCAGCCTAGCCAATCTGCGTACCTTTCCTTGCGTTCAGGCGAAGGAGAAAAGCGGGGATCTTACCTTGCGTGGCGCGTTCTTCGCCATTTCAGATGGTCTGCTGCACCTGCTGGACGAGGATACCGGGCTGTTCCATCCGGCTTGATCGTCAGCGCGCCCGTGGCTGACCACCCGCTTGCCATGCACGCGCCGGCGTTGCATCTGAGCTTGCATGGCAGAAGAGAACCTCAAGAACATCGCGCTCCTCATCGATGCCGACAATGCCAGCCATCACGGCATCGATCCGGTCCTCACGGTCCTTGCTGAACTGGGCCAGGTCAACATCCGCCGCGCTTACGGCAATTGGGCCAAGC
>Ga0210040_10005952_pt1 | contig 15361 bp, 13 predicted proteins | sample CryGeyCG12114_NA_FD_185462 | JGI IMG/M metagenome (GOLD analysis project Ga0210040, IMG submission 185462) | Groundwater microbial communities from aquifer - Crystal Geyser CG19_WC_8/21/14_NA (SPAdes) (version 2) | ecosystem: Environmental > Aquatic > Deep subsurface > Groundwater | place: USA... | reverse complement strand
TGAACCTGTATCGAAGACATTCTAAAGATTATGAGTATGATACCAAATCTTCTGAAGCTATGATTCAAAGTACCATCATCCATATCATGCTTAAAAAACTAAATATATGAAATCAAAACAGCCTCTTTAAACTTAAAATTTAAAATCGCTTTAATTTAAGTTTTATTCTTGAATATAGATATTCTTAAATGAGCTTTCATTCTGGATGAAACCTCAAATCATCTTTTATAAAAATACTAGCTTGAATAAGTAAATGGAATAATACTTAATGATCTATCCAAAAAAAACCAACCGCTTAGCAGTTGGTTTTCCTAGTATACTATTAAAAGAGAACAGGTAACATTATTTTACTAGTTAAAATGGAGGTTCTTCCAAATCAAAGTTAGATTTAGGCAAACCCGACTCGCTGTTCATTTTACTGCCTAGACGAATCGAGTTGCCGCCTCCTAAAGGATCATCAAAAGTGCTGGGAGGTAAACCACCGCTAGAAAACGGATCATCCCCAAAGCCGCCGCCATCTAAATCGGCAAACTTGGTAAATTTACCGATAAACTTAAGCGCGACACTTCCAATTGAACCGTTCCGGTGTTTGGCAATAATAACCTCGCCTACACCTTGGGTCGGATTTCCCATTTCATCTTCGGTGATACCATAGTATTCTGGCCGGTACAAGAAACAAACCATATCGGCGTCTTGCTCGATAGAACCCGATTCCCGTAAATCGGAAAGCTGCGGCTTTTTATCGCCGCCCCGGGTCTCCACGGCCCGGCTCAACTGCGACAGCGCAATTACCGGCACACTCAATTCTTTGGCCAGCATTTTCAAAGCCCGCGAAATGGATGCAATTTCCTGTTCCCGGTTCCCGCCAAATCCTTTGTTGCCGTCGGAATTACCGCTCATGAGCTGCAAATAATCAATAATAATCATTTGGATATCATGCTGGGCCTTTAATCGCCGGCATTTCGTGCGTAATTCCCGAATGGATAAACCGGGAGTATCGTCAATAAATATGGGGGCTTCGGAAAGTTTGGTGATTTTATGGTTGAGCTGTGCCCATTCGTAATCGGCCAAATTACCTTTTTTTAGCTTCTCCCCTTCCAGTTCCGCTTCCGCCGATATTAACCGGTTTACCAACTGCAGCGACGACATCTCCAACGAGAAAATAGCCACTGGCTTCCGGAAATCGACCGCGGCATTGCGCATGGCCGATACCACGAAGGCTGTTTTACCCATGGCGGGCCGAGCCGCCAAAATAATTAAATCGGATGGCTGCCAACCCGACGTAACGCGATCCAAGGCGGTAAAGCCACTGGGCACGCCGGTTAAGCCATCTTTCTGGTTTTTCTTTTCTTCGAGTTCTTTAATGGCTTTGTGCATCAAAGAACGCATGTCATCAAAATTCTTCCGGATATTCGATTCCGATACTTCAAACAAATGTTTTTCGGTACTGTCCAATAACTCAAAAACGTCGGTGGTGTCTTCGTAAGCCCGGGTAAGAATTTCGCTGGAGATAGATATTAATTCCCGCTTAATAGAGTTTTCCGTAATAATCCGCGCGTGAAACTCAATGTTGGCCGCCGAGTTAATGCGCGTGGTTAGGTTCATTATATAATAAGGCCCGCCCACCATTTCCAACTCGCCTTGCTCCCGAAGTTGCTGGGTAACCGTTAATATATCAATCGGCTCCGACTTATCGAATAAAGCCAGAATACCGCTGAAAATACGTTGGTGCGCGTCTTTGTAGAAACTCTGCGGTTTCAAGATATCAATAACCGAAGTTAAAGCATCTTTTTCCAGCATTAAAGCGCCCAAAACAGCTTCCTCCAGATCTAATGCCTGCGGGGGCAATTTACCGAATCCGGTAGGTATACCTGCTTTGGCATTCCAGGTGTTTTTTGGTTTTAGTGTCCCGATCTTAATATTATTCTCCTCCATAGTGTACAAATTTAAAAAACAAAAGCCCGGGTTTATACACAATTTATAAACACTTTAGTTGTGGATGCGCTTGCGGCCACGAAATGAGAAACTTAGCTAGTAAACCTATTTTCTTCCTTTCTTATATTCCAGAGCAATAATATGGCAGACTCCCGGATAACGGGCTAGCTTGTAAAAGCGAGCCTTATTTGTGCATAAATGGTGTGGAGAAATAGACGTAAAAACCGCTTTTGCCAGTAAATTATTTTTGTACATTTGCTAACAGTTTTAGTAATATTTCAAATTAGAATATTTTGCAACAAATACATTTAATAGCGATTGGCGGGAGCATTATGCATAATCTGGCTTTGGCGCTCCACCAAAAAGGGTTAACGATTACGGGTTCCGACGACGAAATATTTGAGCCCGCCAAAAGCCGGCTACAAAGTAAAGGTTTATTACCCGAGCAGGAAGGTTGGTTTCCCGAACTGATCACGACCGATTTAGATGCGGTAATTGTAGGCATGCACGCCCGAGCTGATAATCCAGAATTAGCGAAAGCGCAGGAATTAGGTTTACCAATTTATTCTTTCCCGGAATTTATTTACGAGCAATCCCGGAACAAGCAGCGTATAGTTATTGGGGGCAGCCACGGCAAAACTTCTATTACCTCACTGATCATGCACGTGCTCCAGTACCATAATCGCTTATTTGATTACGCGGTAGGCGCGCAACTGGAAGGTTTTGAATACATGGTGAAACTATCGGAAGAAGCTCCCATTATTATTATTGAGGGCGACGAATATTTAGCTTCGCCTATCCAGCGGGTTCCTAAGTTTCATTTGTATCATCACCATATTGGCGTTATCAGCGGTATTAGTTGGGATCATATAAATGTATTTCCTACCCCGGAAATATACCGCAAGCAATTCCGGATTTTTGCCGATATGACGCCCAAAGCCGGCGTACTTATTTATAACCAGGACGATGAACAGGCGCTTCATATTTGTGTACCGCGCAACCCCGACGTAAAATATATTGGATACACTATTCACGAAAACGTAGTGCATAACGGCATTACCTATCTGACTACCAAAAAAGAAGATATCCCGCTGCAGATTTTTGGTGAGCATAATTTGCGCAACATTAGCGCGGCCAAAGAAGTGTGCAAGCAGTTAGGCATTAAAGGTCCGTCTTTTTACGAAGCATTGGCTACTTTTAAAGGAGCGGCCCGCCGTTTAGAATTTTTAGGCGGTAACCACACCACCCGGATCTACAAAGATTTTGCCCACGCTCCGTCTAAAGTAAAAGCCACAACCGAAGCCATAAAAAAACAGTTTCCGGAACGCCGTTTAATAGCTTGCCTAGAGCTGCACACCTTTAGTAGTTTAAACAAAGACTTTTTGCCCCAATACCAAGGTGCGTTGGAAGCAGCCGATTTCCCGATTGTGTATTTTAATCCGTTAACTTTGGAACACAAGCGCATGCCTGCTCTAAGTGATCAGGACATTATGAATGCTTTTCAAAACCAGAAAATAAAAGTTTATACTAATAGCGAAGAACTGGCAGCATTTTTAAAATCACTTACCTGGGAAAATCAGAATTTACTTCTGATGAGCTCCGGAACTTACAATAACCTAGATTTACCAGCGCTTGCTACTTCCATTCTGCAAGCATAACCGGTCATTTAAATGAAACTTAATTTAAAAAAACCAATTATCTTTTTTGACCTGGAAACCACTGGTATCGACATTTGCAAAGACCGTATTGTGGAAATCAGTATGTTAAAAGTGTTGCCTTCCGGCGAAGAAATCCTGAAAACAAAGAAAATCAATCCAACTATTCCCATTCCGTTGGAGTCGAGTATGATTCATGGTATTTATGACGAACACGTAGCCAACTGCCCTACTTTTGCGCAACTGGCGAAAGGCATGGATGAGTTTCTGAACGGCAGCGATTTGGGCGGCTATAATTTAACTAAATTCGATATTCCTTTATTGGCCGAAGAATTTTTGCGGTGCAACATTGATTTTGATATTACGAACCGGTCGATTGTGGATGTGTGCCGGATATTTCACCAGATGGAACAACGCACGTTATCGGCAGCTTATAAATTTTATTGCGATAAATCGTTGATAAATGCTCACAGTGCCGAAGCGGATACCTTAGCCACGTTCGAAATTTTAAAATCCCAGATTAAGCGCTACGAAAATGTGGCGATGGTTTCGGCCGATTTAAAAGAAGTGTTCCCGGTGGGCAATGACATGCAACAACTGCATAAATTTACCGCTCAGAATATTGCTGATTTAGCGGGCCGGATAATTTACAACGAAGAGGGAATAGAAGTATTTAATTTCGGTAAACACAAAAATATACCCGTAGAACAGGTATTAAAAAAAGAGCCAAGCTACTACGATTGGATGATGAAAGGCGACTTTCCGCTATACACCAAAAAAGTATTGACCCGCATAAAATTAAAAAGCAGTGCAACTTATATGAAAATCAGCAGCTAATTTGTAATTAAATATCAAAAGCACTATTCATTCTTGTGAAGAACAATAACTGTATTCCGCTATTTTGCTTTATCGGCTTTTAACACAAAAGCCAGCACCAGGAATGATATGAAAGCAATTTTCTTCTTAGTCATTTAGATCTAATTATATAATTTGATTATACGCAATAAAAAAAGCTGATGATATTATTATCATCAGCTTTTTTTATTTAGTGTTTAAACTGTAATAAGGAAGTAATTTTACCTTACTTTTTATAATATTTTAATGCTTCCGGCATCTCTTTTTGAATATCCGCAATACGGGTAGCATCGGAAGGGTGAGAAGATAAAAATCCGGGAGTAGAAGCTCCGCCTTTTTGCGCCGCCATTCTTTGCCAAAATGGAACTGCTTGCTGCGGATCATAGCCCGCCATGGCCATAAAAACAAGGCCTAAATGATCGGCTTCTGATTCTTGGCTCCGTCCGTGTTTTAACATGCCTAATTGGCTGCCAATCCCGAACACATTGGCAAATACACTTTGCGATCCCGATGATCCGCCTAGCGCTGCTCCGGCCAAAGAGCCACCGGTTTGGGCCAGCACGGCCTGGCTCATACGTTCATCGCCGTGTTTGGCAATCGCGTGGGCAATTTCGTGACCCATCACTACGGCTAAGCCGGTTTCGTTTTGAGTTAGCGGTAATATACCGGTATAAACGGCTACTTTACCACCCGGCATACACCAGGCATTCACTTGTTGATCCTGAATTAAATTAAAGTCCCAGGCAAAACCTTGTAATTGGCTCGTGTAATTGTTTTGCGCCATATACGATTCCACAGCCCGCTGAATGCGGCCACCCACCCGTTTTACCATCGCGGCATCGCTGTTATTTAATACCCGCGAGGTATCTAATACTTGCTTATAGGCCTGGTAGCTCATGGCTTGCATTTCGGCACTGGACACTAATGATAACTGCCGGCGGCCGGTAATGGGAACCGTGGTACAAGCCACCATGGCCAATAAAAGAGCAGAAGCTAATACTTTTCTTAACATGTAGGTAAATTTTAAGTTGAATTAAATTAATTTGTTCAGGTAAACAGCTAGGCAGGCAGCGCTACTATTAAGCTAAACTTACCTGGCTACTAACCTGAACTTAGTATAGGCACAAAATATGCCAATTGGTTTAATATACGTTTTAAGTAATATAAAAAGTTATAAACTTTTATTTTTAGAATCGCTTTCAGAACATTATTTTACCAGAAGGTTTCTTCTTCTGAAAATATTCCGCACTTTTGGATTTAAATAAGAACGAATGAAAATACTAGCAATTGGCCGCAATTATGCCGATCACATAGCTGAATTGCAAAACGAAATACCGGAGGAGCCGGTTATTTTTTTTAAGCCCGATACGGCCCTTTTAAAAAATAATGAGCCCTTCTATTATCCGGAATATTCACAGGATATTCACCACGAAGTAGAGTTGATTCTTAGAATCAGCAAAGAAGGCAAAGATATTAATGCTGCGTTTGCGCCTAAGTATTACAATGCCATTGGTCTGGGCATTGATTTTACAGCCCGCGACTTACAAACCAAAGCTAAAAATAAAGGCTTGCCCTGGACGTTAGCTAAAGGATTTAATGGTTCCGCTCCCGTTTCGGAATTTTTACCGCTTGCTGATTTTCCGGATTTAAAAAATATAAACTTTAGCCTGCTGGTAAACGGCGAACAAAAACAAGCCGGAAATTCCCGCTTGATGCTGAACACATTTGATAGCATGATTGCGTATATGTCCCGGTTTATCACCTTAAAAAAAGGCGATATTATATTTACGGGTACGCCTAAAGGAGTGGGCCCGGTACAAATAGGCGATCGGTTGGAAGGATTTATAGAGGATAAAAAGCTTTTAGATTTTGAGATTAAGTAAAAAGTTAATCAACGTTTTCATATTTATAGTACCCCTGTTCAGTAGCAACGTTTCGGCCCAGGTTAATCCGGTTCTTCCGGGGTATTTTATGTTCCCAATTATGCCGGGGAAAACTAATTTTCTTTCGGGGAGCATGGGTGAAATCCGGCCCAATCATTTTCACGGGGGAATTGATGTTAAAACCAATCAGCAAACCGGCTTGCCTGTTTATGCCGCGGCCGATGGGTATGTTTCGCGCATTGAAGTATCTACTTACGGCTACGGGTACCAGCTATACCTCACCCACCCCAACGGTTTGGTTACTTCCTATGCGCACCTCGAAAGTTTTGCTCCGGCCATTGCCGATTTTGTGCTGCAACAACATTATGCCAAAGAATTATTTGATTTAAAACTAACGCCGGCTCCAGACCAGTTTATGTTTAAGAAGGGCGATGTCATTGGTAAATCCGGGAATACGGGTGGTTCGGCCGGACCGCACTTACATTTTGAAGTTCGCGATGCCGAGAATAACCTGCAAAACCCGTTGAAATACGGATTTGCCGAAATTAAAGATGATGTGGCGCCGAATCTCAGCACCATTGCTTTTAAAACGCTTTCTATCGATGGCCGGGTAAATAACCGTTTTGGTCGCTTTGAGTTTACACCGGTAAAAGAAGGATTAGTTTACCGGTTACCCGACACAATTTCGGCGCACGGCTTAGTAGGATTAGAAGTACAAGCATTTGACCGCTACACCGGTACTGCAAATAAAAACGGCGTGCAACAGGTTGATATTTTAATAGATGGCAATCCCTTTTATTCGCACCTGATTGATAACGTTCCTTTTTCTTTAACAAAGCAAGTATCCTGGCATATAAATTATGAATATTTTAAAGGAACCGGCCGTAACTTTCAGAAGTGCTACGTAGACGATGGCAACGAATTACCGTTGTACAAAGCCGGATCGCACCGGGGAAAATTACGAGTGCAACCCGGCGCGTTGCACCAGGTAACCATGTTGCTAAAAGATTCCTATAATAATGTATCTACGCTAGAATTTGTTCTAAAAGGTGAGGCACCGGCATTTTTCTCTACGCCCGATTCCAAAGTGAAGAAGCCGGATATCAGCTACGAAATTGCCGAAAACTTACTTAAAGTAGTAACCGCCGACACCGCGAAAAAAGCATCATCCATTCAATTATTTGTTAGTAAAATTAAGTACGATTTAGTGCCGAGTTATACCCAAGCTTCCAATACGGTTTATTTATACGACTTACGGGGTGGTTTGCCCGATTCTATGGCTTGGGGAAATATTTCCCGTAAATTTAATTTGCAAAAAGCAGTACCATCTAACACCGAATATTTATTTGCCAACCGGTTTATGAATATAGCCTTCCAGCCGGGTTCCTTGTACGATACGCTTTATTTAAATTCTAATTACGATAAAGGTGTTTATAGCATTAATACGCCTTTAACGCCGCTTTTCCAACCTTTAAAAGTTACTCTGAAAGCCGAAACCAATATAAAGGATAAAAGCAAGGCGCACGTGTATTACTTGGGTTGGGGGAAAAGCCGGGGATTTGCCGGTGGCGTTTGGGAAGGCGATAATATTACTTTTCAGGCCCGCAATTTAGGGCAATATAAAGTTTTGGAGGATAAAATCCCGCCTACTATTCGCTTGTTATCTAAATCGCCCCAAATAGTTAAGTTTAAAATGGGCGATAATTTATCGGGCGTAGCCAGTTACCGGGCCGAATTGGATGGTAAGTTCCTTCTATTAAAATACGAGCATAAACTGGCCATGCTTTATTCCGAAAGACTTGATTCAACGGTACCTTTAACGGGAAATTTAATTGTGCGCCTGAAAGATGCTGCTGGCAATGAAGCCGTATATCAGGTAAAATTATAAAAACGAGTTACGGGTATTTATAGCGAAAAACGCCGGCTAAGCTGCGAAAAGTTAAATATATTAGTAACTTGCCAGCCCTAATGTAACCTACTGCCCTACTATGAAATTAAACATTGGTGATCCGGCACCCAATTTTGCTATTCCGGATCAAGATGGCATTGTTCATAAATTATCTGATTATGCCGGCCGGAAATTAGCAATTTATTTTTATCCGAAAGACGATACGCCCGGCTGTACGGCGCAAGCCTGCAACTTGCGGGACAATTACTACGACTTACGCCAGAAAGGCTACGAAGTAATTGGCGTAAGTGTAGATAATGAAAAATCGCACCTAAAGTTTATTCAGAAATTCGAACTGCCCTTCACCCTTTTATCCGATACTAATCACGAAATGGTGGAAGCCTACGGCGTGTGGCAGGAAAAATCCATGTACGGCCGTACCTATATGGGTACCATGCGCTATACTTTTATAATTGATGAAAAAGGAATTATTCAAAACATCATTACGAAAGTAGATACCAAAGAACACGCAACTCAAATTGTTGAAAGTTTAGATTGAGAAAATGGCAAATAAAGATCTTATTCTTTTAACTGATGCTTCCTTAACTTTTTAACTCAACTCATAAATTTAACTCTTAACTCTAAAAAATGAACCCGTTTAACAAAGATACCGCCGAATTAAAACACATTGCCAACCAAGTTCGCCGCGATATACTCCGCATGGTACATGCGGTAAATTCTGGTCATCCGGGTGGTTCCTTGGGCTGTACCGAATTACTCGTAACCCTGTATTTTAAAATAATGGATCATAATCCGGATTTTAAAATGAACGGGATTGATGAAGATCTTTTCTTTTTGTCTAATGGTCATATTTCACCGGTTTGGTACAGCGTATTAGCTCGCTCGGGTTATTTCGAAGTAAGTGAATTAGCCACCTTCCGGAAATTAAATTCGCGGGTACAAGGCCACCCAGCCACGCACGAACATTTGCCGGGTATTCGGATTGCTTCCGGCTCATTAGGTCAGGGATTGTCGGTAGCCATTGGCGCCGCACAAGCCAAAAAATTAAACAAAGACGAAAAATTAGTTTATGTGTTGATGGGAGACGGCGAATTAGACGAAGGCCAAGTTTGGGAAGCTGCCATGTACGCGCCGCACCACAAGGTTGATAATTTAATTGCTTTTATTGACCGTAATGGCCAGCAGATTGATGGCCCCACCGATGCCGTAATGGATTTAGGTAACCTCCACGCGAAATGGGAAGCTTTCGGTTGGAAAGTACTACAAACCGACGGGAATAATTTTGAAGAATTAATCGCCACGATAGAAGAAGCGAAAACCCTGACCGGGCAAATGAAACCCATTATGATTTTAATGAATACCCAAATGGGCTACGGCATCGACTTTATGATGGGCTCGCACAAATGGCACGGCGTGGCTCCCAACGATTTGCAATTACAACAAGCATTAATTCAGGTAGCCGAATCTTTAGGCGATTATTAATCTATTTTATTCTATTAAAATCTAAAATCCATTTAAAATAAACCATCATTATACTATAAAATGTTTGGGCGTTGGTTAGGTTGTTTTCTTCTGATTTTGCTCGGCTGGGGCAGCGGAATAAGTCAGGCGCAAACAACTTCTCCGGCACCGGTTAAAAAAACCCGTATCTTATTAATGGTAGATATGTCGGGCAGCATGATGGCGAAGTGGGAAAACAGTACCCGCATGCAAGTAGCCAAAGACATGCTCTCGAAGCTGGTTGATTCGCTGCAGCAATACAGCAACCTAGAATTGGGTTTGCGGGTTTATGGCCATTTATCGCCCTCTAACCAGAACAATTGCCAGGATTCTAAATTGGAAGTAGCTTTTTCTGAAAACAACGAAAAACAAATAATTACCCGCATCAACCAAATTATACCCAAAGGCAATACTCCTATTACTTACTCTTTAACCCAATCGGCTAAAGATTTTCCGGTGGATAAAAATGCCCGGAACGTTATTATTATGATTACGGATGGCTTGGAATCGTGCGGCGGCGACCCCTGCGCGGCGTCGCTGGCCTTGCAGGAAAAGCGGATATTTTTACGGCCTTTTGTTATTGGCATTGGCTCCGACGAAAAATTTAAGCAACAATTCTCTTGCGTTGGCCAGTATTTTGATGCGGCTAATATTAATAGTTTTAAAACTATTCTGGGTGAAGTAGTAAATATTGCCTTGAGTAAAACAACCGTTTCGGTGGAGTTAAAAGATGGCCGGGGCAAACCGCTGGAAACGAATGTAAACATGATGTTTCAGAACGCAGTTACCAAGGAACCGGAATATAATTACGTGCATTACCTCGACCAGAACGCCAAGCCCGATATTCTGGACATTGATGCCTTAATGGATTATAATTTAGTTGTGAATACCGTGCCGCCCGTAGTGGTTCCGCGCCTGACCATGCGGCCCGGCAAACACAATGTATTTAGCGTGGATGCTGCCCAGGGTACTTTGTATTTACGCCAGGATGCGCCCACTGCTTACGGCCAGGTGCAAACTTTAATTCGCAAAAATGGTAGTTCGGAAATTTTAATGAGTCAGTTTTTTGGTAGCCGCCAAAAATATTTAAGCGGTACCTACGACTTGGAAATATTAACCTTACCCCGCATTTCTATTAACAATGTAAAAATTACGGGAAGTCAAACCAACACCATAACGTTTCCGCCTCCTGGCATTCTTAATATACCAGCCGCACTGGAAGGCTTCGGAAGTATTTATATCATTAACGACGAAGGCGATCAGCAGTGGATATTTAATTTACCGGAACAGAGCAGTAAAATTAATTTACCTTTACAACCGGGACGGTACCGCATTGTATACCGCACCAAATTTGCCCGAGGCAGTAAGTTTACCGATGTGCAGGATTTTATAATTAAATCGGATGCCACTACAACCATAAAACTTTTTACGAAATAAGCATGAAAGATTTCCCTTACACCGAATCGAAAGATACCCGCTCCGGCTTTGGTGCCGGCTTACATGAATTAGGCCAAACTAACCCCAACGTGGTGGCTTTATGTGCCGACTTGATTGGCTCTTTAAAGATGGATGCTTTTAAAAAGGATTTTCCGGACCGTTTTTTTCAGGTAGGTATTGCCGAAGCTAATATGATGAGTATTGCAGCTGGTTTAACTATTGGCGGTAAAATTCCGTTCACCGGTACTTTTGCCAATTTCTCTACCGGCCGGGTGTACGATCAAATTCGCCAATCGATAGCTTATTCCGGTAAGAATGTAAAAATATGTGCCTCCCATGCTGGTTTAACTTTGGGCGAAGATGGTGCTACCCACCAGATTCTAGAAGATTTGGGCATGATGAAAATGATGCCCCACATGACCGTTATTAATCCCTGTGATTACAACCAAACCAAAGCCGCTACCATAGCCATAGCCGCCTACGAAGGGCCGGTTTACCTACGTTTTGGCCGACCGGTAGTACCAAACTTTACCCCGGCCGATCAGAAATTTGAAATTGGCAAAGCCTGGGTTTTAAACGAAGGTACAGATGTTAGTATTTTTGCGACCGGCCATTTGGTTTGGAAAGCGGTGCTGGCCGGAAAAATGTTAGCCGAACAAGGCATCAATGCCGAAATAATCAATATCCACACGATTAAACCTTTAGACGAAGAAGCCATTTTAGCATCCGTGCGCAAAACCGGCTGCGTGGTATCGGCCGAAGAACATCAGATGAACGGTGGTTTAGGCGACAGCATAGCGCAACTACTAGCCCGGAAAATGCCCTTGCCCTTAGAAATGGTGGGAGTAAACGATTCGTTTGGCGAAAGCGGTACACCCGATCAGTTAATGGAGAAATATGGCCTAAACGAAGCAGCTATTATCCGGGCCGTACAAAAAGTAATTGCCCGTAAGTAATTCATTATTTGTTGATCAAGATTCGTTCTAGGGGAAATTTATACTCTAAGAACGAATCTTGATCAATCCTACTAATTTTTAATAACGTAAAGATATTTTCACAAGTACTTTATTTCAATAACATAAAAGTGAGTTTATCCTTATGGTAAGGATTTGCTGATTCCTTTAGTACCTAATATACCACAGCAAACTTAAGTCAATGGTCGTTACTTAACAAGTACCTTCTATTTACTATTTATTTTAGTCTAATCAGTTTTCTATAGAAAATAGCGGGTTAACTTACGGGAACGCAGTTGCTATATCCGTTATGTTTATATAAGTTTTAAAAATTAAAGCAAATTACATCCGGTATTAATCTATAATTTTACAATCCGGATTACCTGCCTTTGCCTATTCTAATTTAATTGATTGGGCTATTAAACTATATTCTATTTTAATAGTAAAAGCAGTATTCTTCTTAATCAAACATCATTATATATAACTTATCGTAATGGATTTAACCTTTGAAATCAATTCAAAGGTTTTTTTGTACTGCCGTTAACTAGCATTTATGGAAATAATTATTGTACTGGGTTTATTACTAATTGCTATTATTTTATTTGCGACGGAAAAACTATCCGTAGACATTGTTACTTTAATAATGCTGATTGTTTTGTGTGCGACCCGCATTGTAACCCCAGCCGAAGCTTATGCAGGTTTTAGTAGCGATTTTATTGTAATTCTAGCTTCCATTTTTGTTTTAACCGCGGCTTTAGAAGAAACGGGTATTCTGGAATTTATGATTGCGCGGCTGGTGCGGGTGGCAAGCCGCGGACCCAATATTCTGTTACTGTTAGTAATGCTAATTTCCGGCATAATATCGGCCTTCATGAATAACACTACCGTTACGGCTATGTTCGTGTCGCCCCTGATTGGAGTATCCCGCAAATTAAAAACCAGCACTTCTAAAATATTAATGCCGCTCGCCTACGCTTCTATCCTGGGTGGTACTTGTACGCTCATCGGCACCTCCACCAACGTAGCGGTAAGTGGTTACATTGAAAAAGCTGGTTTTGATCCGGTTGGCATGTTCGAATTAACCGGCATTGGTTCCATTATTTTTATTGTAGGTATTGCTTACATGATGACTATTGGTAAAAGTATGCTGCCTAACCATCAGGAGACAGCGCTGATGGAAGAATATAAAATGCAAAAATACATCACCGAAATCATGATTCAGCCAGATTCGCCTTTAGTCGGACAAGTAGTATATGCCTCCGATTTAACCAAAATGCGTTTTAAAATGCTGAATATAATCCGGGGAGAAGAAAAGTTTTTACCGGATTACCGTACCCGCATTCAGGCCGGCGATACTATATTAGTAGAAGGGGACTTAGATAATTTAATTCAAATCAGAGAAACCAAAGGCGTAGAAATTGTAGCGGACGTAGAGCTGGAAGATGCTTTGCAAAGTAATGATATCCGGCTGGCCGAAATACTGATAACTGCTCAATCAAATTTAATTCGACATACCATTCGGGATATTGATTTTCAGCGGCGTTTTGGTTTAGTGGTGATTGCGGTATCCCGGCAAGGAGAAACTATTCGGTCTAAAATTGGGGAAGTGCGGTTACGATTAGGCGATATTTTGTTAGTGCAAGGTACCCGCGAACGTTTAAATTTTGTGCGAACTAACCAGCACATGGCTTTACTGGAACAATTTGCCCCGGTTTTATTTAAAAAACGAAAAGGCTTGATAACTATTGCCTGTTTCACGATGGCTATTATTTTGGGTTCCTTTGATATTCTTCCCTTATCTATCAGCTTTCTCGCAGCAGCAGTAATCAGTATTTTACTTAGATGTATTACTACTGAAAAAGCTTATGAAGCCATAGATTGGCGTTTGTTAATACTAATTGGAGGCATGACTGCTTTTGGCACCGCTATGGAAAACTCGGGAGCAGCTAAATTCCTGGCAACGGGTATTGTAGATTTACTTTTGCCCTTCGGTAAAATGGGTATTTTGGCGGGTTTTATATTCCTGACAGTTTTCCTGACGCAACCTATGTCAAATGCGGCGGCGGCTTTGGTAATTGTGCCGGTAGCCATTCAAACGGCAACTACGCTGGGCTCCGATCCTAGAACGTTTGCCATTGCCGTTATGCTGGCCGCTTCCGTTTCTTTGGTGACACCCTTCGAACCTTCCTGTATTTTGGTATATGGTCCGGGTAAATACAAATTCAGTGATTTTATGAAAATAGGCTCCGGGCTTACTTTTTTATTGATGCTGATAATTTTGTTTATGGTTCCGGTTTTCTGGCCCCTGTAATTAACTGCTTTTAGCGGAGACTACCAGCTACGAAAGATTTCTGTTGATTAGAACAATAAATAAGGCAATAGCAGAAAAGCTAAGTTTATAAGTTTAAAAAGCTTTGCGATTCATTTTTTATATGTTCCCGGGAAAGGCCATCCTTTACTCCTACTGAAATTTTCCGAACCAAAACGCCCACAATCGCTTTTCTAAAACCTAACTTAGCCGCCATCTCAATACAGAAATCCATTTCATTGTCATCCACAATTCCGTCGGCCAGCATCATTTCAACTAAATCGTAAATCTGATCAAATCTTTCGGAATCGTTATCCGGTAATAGCTGTTTTACTTTGCCGGAGTTAGCAATAAGGGATTTCACTTCTTCGGGTTTCATGCCGTTTTTCTGCCCCACCGTAATTATATAATTCAATTCAGTAGCATCAATATGGCCATCTACTTTGGCCAGAGCGCCTAAATTCATAATGTGATTCTTAACTCTTTTTAGTTGATCATTTTCGAAAAAATTAAACATAATTCGTAGCAGATTAAATTAATATGCGTTTATATAAATGAATTTTAAAATTAATAAATACGGAGCTAAATCTTACAAAATATTTTCTCTTCTGAATAATTGAAATAATGCTATTGAACTACCATTTACTACCATTTACTACCATCAAATACCTAGCTTACCTAAATACGTTATCTATTTAATTTGGTATTGTTATACCCAATATTATTTCGTAAGGAACAGTATTCATGTCTTATTATAAACCTGGATGCATTTTGAGAATAACAAAACTGAAGTTAATACCATAAATTTTTTTATTTCATTATCGACATAGAACTAAATTTTATAATTTGCTGGCTTAATTAAGAACGATGAAACGAATTGCAGTTTTTACGTCGGGTGGCGATGCACCTGGTATGAACGCCTGTAT
>Ga0210040_10005951_pt1 | contig 15362 bp, 12 predicted proteins | sample CryGeyCG12114_NA_FD_185462 | JGI IMG/M metagenome (GOLD analysis project Ga0210040, IMG submission 185462) | Groundwater microbial communities from aquifer - Crystal Geyser CG19_WC_8/21/14_NA (SPAdes) (version 2) | ecosystem: Environmental > Aquatic > Deep subsurface > Groundwater | place: USA... | reverse complement strand
GTAACATTTTTGATCGTTCCACAAGAATTTGGAGTTTTAAAACTCAACGTGGTAGGAACCACAGAAAATTCAGGGGACGCTATTTCTCAACCCTTAATTGTGAAACCACCAGGTCAAAAGCAAATTGGAAATGAAGCAGTACTGATCAATATGGGGGATAGCAAGATATTCGAATCTATAATGAAGGCCGCATTTCCTGAAAAACGAGTGGATGGAGCTGACTATATGAAAATCTTCGCAGTTGGAGACATCATGGGCTCAGCAATGAAAAATTTGGACCAACTCCTTCAAATGCCATGTGGTTGCGGTGAGCAAAACATGCTTAGCTTTGTGCCTGATCTAGTTATCCTAGATTATCTTCAAGTTTCCTCCCTATCTTCCCACGAAGTGGACCCAAAAATCCAGAAGAAAGCTATCCAATACTTAGAGCACGGGTATCAACGGGAACTTAGTTACCGTCACGACGATGGTTCATTTTCGGCATTTGGGAAATCCGACCCGTCTGGTTCAACATGGCTGACAGCATTTGTTGTTCGCTACTTCATCTCTGCGAAGCGATACATTACAATCGACGACCAAATCTTGGAATCCGGATTGCAATTTTTGATCGGTAAGCAACAATTTGACGGAGAATTCCGAGAACATGGAAAAATCATCCATTCCGAACTTAAAGGCGGCGTTGAATCCGGAAAGAAAGATTATGCTTTGTCTGCCTACGTTTTGCTTACACTTCTGGAAGCCTCCAGAGCCGAATTTAAATCAACATTGACAGAAAATTTTCGTTCAGTGGTCAAGAAAGGTTTTGAATACATTACATCCATCCCCGAAGATTGCCAAGATAGTTACGCTATGAATCTAGTTACCTACACCTTGGAATTTGCCGATCATCCAACAAAAGAAAAATATTTTGCCAGGATGGAAACTTTAGCCAAGAGTGAAGGGAATCATAAATGGTGGGAAAATCAGATGTCCCATGAAGACATTGAACTGTTCAAACATTGCTGTATTTATCAACCATGGAGGAAACCAACGAAACCTGCTTGTGTTGAAATGACTGCATATGCATTGCTTACCCATATGAGCAGGGGAAACAAAGGTGCAGCTTTTCCCATAGTCAAATGGCTGTTGTCACAAAGAAATCAAAACGGTGGATTCATTTCTACGCAAGATACAGTTGTAGGACTGACAGCTTTGGGGAAATTTGCAGAAATTACCAAATCATCCAGCAAGAGTTTGGTAATTGATGCAAATTATGGGCCGAAAACGATCCAATGGGTGGTTCAGGATGACAATTCTGATGTGTTGCAAGAAAATGAGCTACCATCTGATACAAGGGAAGTGTCAATCAAAGCTACAGGGGAAGGAACTGCTTTGGTTCAACTGACTTGGTCCTTTTATGTCGAGGATTTGGATAAGCTTCCAGCCTTTTCTATTGACGCAATGGTAATTCAATATATTTTTAAGCTATGTTCATAAACTTAGCTTATTCAAAATGCATAATTTAATTTGTAATGTTGCTTTAGGCGGAGACTGGCGTTACAGATTCTGAACTCCGATTGAAAATCAATACATCATTTACCCGACCCGAAGCTAAAGCGTCTAACATGGCTATAGTAGAAGTGAACTTGCCATCCGGATTTGAATTTGATTTGGATACTGTAAACGATTTTAAGAATAAGAACCCCATTGTGATGCGGTATGAAATGGAGGATGGAAATACAAAAGCCAACATTTATTTTGATGCTATTGGTCATGAGAATGTTTGCATTGAGTTAATTGCAACACGGGTTTTCAAAGTGGCAAATCCAGCACAAGCCTACGTACAAGTATATGACTATTACGATACGACGAAAAAAGCTAAAGCTTTTTACAGTCCTCCAGAATACAATACAATGTGAGCAACAATATTTTGGCTTCAATGTTATTTATTTAATGTAACCAGACCGCTAATATTAAGAAATACTGTGGGGTGTTGCCTTTGAACTAAAAATGTGATTATGATTTCATGTAACAGTAGAGAGTCTTTTATTTGTTTATTTATGGCTACTTACGTTATCTCCAGATGAATGAATTTAATGTATTAATAAATAGTCCTGCCTGTCGTATTAAATTTCATTGTTCCATTCTTAAAAACTGACGCTGAATAAAAAAAGTGAAATATTCAAGCTATAAGAATAGATCATACTTTAGTTTCATCATTCTTCAACTTGCTTATCTATCTGTAATGAAAAACGTAGCTATCCATTGAGACGTATAATTTGTTTTCACACATTTTACACCAATGGTGTTTTTAAATTTTTTCAAAATGAGTACCAGTGCAACAGTGATAGGACTTCTGACGACCACCGTTCTTACCGTGCCTGAAAGTGTACCAATCGTTGCAGTGAAAACACCATTGACTCCATTACTTGGCGGTTCAAGTTTCATTTTCACGGCCATTGCTCCAAAAATCATCCAATCCCATTCAGCTTATTGTGTGTATGTTACAGTAGACAAAGCAGAAACAGCTGTAAGATTTTCTATCTCTGTAAATGCAACGGACGAAAATTATTCTGCGGAGATGGAAGTACTAGATCCTTTGACTTCACGAAAAATTTGTGTGCCTGTGCCTCAGTTAAAATCTGCTTTGAAGAGATATAATTTATGTGTGAAAGCACAACATGGAAAAAATGAAATCTATGAAAACCAAACGTACATTTTCGTGGACTCTAAAATTGTATCTTTGCTTGTACAAACCGACAAGCCTATTTACAAACCAGGAGAAACTGTGAAATTCAGAGTAATATTATTGGACCGACAGTTAAAACCACTGCAACAGTCTAAACTCACTGTATTTTCAAAAGATCCACAAGGTAATGTAATTAAAAAGTGGGCTGACGTAGAAACCAACGGAGGAATGTTTTCCTCCGAAATATTATTATCAGCTGAACCCAATTTAGGCGACTGGATTTTAGAAGTTGTATCGGATTTAGGAGAACAGGAATCACACACATTCACTGTAGATCAATATGTCTTACCAAAATTTAAAACTGAGGTCAAGTTGCCGCCATTTGCAATTTACAATGAGTCAAAGATACAGGCGGAAATTACCGCCATGTACACTTATGGCAAAGGTGTCAAAGGAGAAGCTGTAGTCACATTGTCGGAATACAGTCCATACAGATTTTATCGTCCGTTTTATCGACGAGGAAGATTCATGGAACCTATCACAGTAGTGAAAACTGTACCTATAGAAGGTACAGCATTTGTTGAATTCGACATCATGAAAGAAATGCAACTCCCAAAAAACATGAACTACGAAAAAGAGTTTCAAGTAGATGCGGTTGTTATTGAAAGTGTCACATCGAAGAAACAAAACGGAACCAGTAGAATTACATTGTACGAATACCCATGGAAAATTGAATTGGTGGATTTGCCACAGAAGTACAAACCAGGATTTCCTCTCACATTGACAATCAAAGTGAGTTCTCAAAATAATGTTCCAGTACACGATTCAGATCCCAAAGCCCTGACTATCAAACACGGTTTCGCTTACACAGAAGAAGAAGGGATACAGACCATGTCTATTCCATCCAACGGTTTAGTCATCGTTACATTTCAAACTCCGTCGAATTTAAGATTAACAGTAAATAGTATCGAAGTGACTTACAAATCTTTGACAACCCAGCTATACCTTCCTCAGAAAGCATCCTCCACTTCTAATATATTCATGCAAGTGACACCACAAAAAAAACTGGTAGGACCAGGGGAAAATGTTGTTGTAGATTTTCAAGCTAATCAACCCATCAGAGCAATCACCTATATGTTGTATGCCCGAGGAGAAATTAAGAAATCCAAAATGCTTCCTAATTCTGAGGAAGGTAGTAAATTCATTAAAAACGTGGAGATTCAATTGCCAGAAAACATCGGAACTAGAGTAGTTTTAGTTGCTTATGGAATTTTCTCTGTTGAAAATGAAGTCGTTGTTGATTCAGTTAAGATAAATTTGAAAACTCCCGCGCTTCATAATTTCCTGAATATCAGCGCAAGTGCAAAACAAGTAGAGCCCGGAAAATCTTTGACAATCTCGATAGAGTCTAAAGATAATTCTTTAGTTGCATTGCGTGGAGTGGATCAATCAGTTTTGATTTTAAAAGAAGACAAAAATATTGATATGGGTACTGTCGATCGGGAATTGAAGACTTATGAAAATATGGCCACAATGTACAAAGTATGGGGTGGGTCCGATTCTTTTCAAGTTATGGAAGATGCTGGTTTAGCCATCATTACCAATGGGAAACTGGAGAAGAATACGTACTATCCTCGATATGAAATCCTCCCAATGGCAATGGCTGTCAGAGGAGAGCAAATGATGGATGATGATGGAAGTATGGAAATGGAGGCTGCTGCTCCAATGATGATGATGAAAGCTCAAGGGGCAGCAAATATGGCTATGGAAGATGCGTCTTCACAACCTCCTCCAAGGGTACGTACAGAATTCCCAGAAACATGGATATGGGATCATGTACAAATGAATGATTCAATAACCACTTTGGATAAAACTGTACCAGATACTTTAACTTCTTGGGTGATATCAGGGTTTTCATTAAATCCCGAGTTTGGTATAGGAGTAACCTTGGATTCTATATCTGTAGAAGTTTTTCGCCCATTTTTTATCACGCTGAATAAACCATATGCGGTTGTAAAAGGAGAGATTTTAGCATTGCAAGTTTTAGTTCACAACTACCAAAGTAATGATGCAGAGGCAAAGATTGTTTTTGATAACAAGGAAAAGAAGTTCTCATTTGAAGAAGGGGACAAAAATGCGGAATCGCAGACCAAAACAGTTTCTGTGAAATCCAAAGACGTCTCTTCTGTCACATTTTTAATAGTTCCTGAAACTTTTGGCATTGTAAAACTAAACGTGATGGGAACAACAGCAAACTCTGGTGACGCGATTTCTCAACCTTTGATTGTGAAACCTCCAGGTCAAAAGCAAGTGGGCAACGAAGCTATTTTAATAAACTTGGCTAAAGGGCAGACTTTCGAAACTAAGATGAAGGCATCATTTTCTGAAAAACGAGTAGAGGGAGCTGATTATATGAAAGTTTCTGTGGTAGGGGATCTAATGGGCTCTGCAATGAAAAATTTAGACAAATTATTGCAAATGCCATCCGGTTGCGGGGAACAAAATATGTTGAGTTTTGTACCTGATTTAGTAATTTTGGACTATTTAGAATTCACTGCTACTACAAAACCTGTTGATCCAGCCATTCGCAGCAAAGCAATTCAATTCTTGGAATGTGGATATCAAAGACAACTGAGCTACCGACGTCATGACGCTTCATTTTCGGCATTTGGGAATTCCGATCCTCAAGGCTCTACTTGGCTCACTGCGTTTGTAGCTCGCTCATTCATATCTGCAAAACGGTATATTACTGTGGATGACCAAATTATCGACTCGGCTTTAGGATTTCTGGCCGCTAAACAAGACGAAAGTGGTGAATTCAGAGAATACGGAAAAGTAATTCACTCTGAACTGCAAGGTGGAGTTGATTCAGCTTCTAAAGGTTATGCTATGACAACATTCGTACTTTTAGCATTCTTAGAAGCCTCAGGCAAAAAATTTGATGGCACATCGACTGGACAAATCGATCCGGTAGTGAAAAAAGCTCTAAACTTCATAACTTCCATACCAACTGCTTTATCCGACAGTTATGCGCTCAATTTGATTACGTATGCTTTAGAGGTAGCAAACCATCCCAAAAAAGATGAATTCTTTAAACGGATGGAAAAACTAGCAAAAACTGAAGGAACTCACAAGTGGTGGGAAAATCCTAAATCTAAGGAAGACAACCTATACGAGCAAGATTGTTTACGATTCCATCCATGGAAAAAGCCTACAAAATCTGCTGCTGTTGAAATGACTGCATATGCCGCCTTGACTTATATGAAGAGGGGAGAAGTGGCCAATGCGTTCCCAATCATTAAATGGCTTTTGTCTCAAAGGAATGAAAACGGCGGTTTTATTTCCACTCAAGATACTGTTGTCGGTTTAACAGCATTAGGGAAATTTGCTCAAGCGACAAAAGCTAATGATACTGATGTGAACATTGCAATTATTTACGGAGAAGGGAAATCAATGAATTGGACTTTGAATGATGAAAATTTGGATGTCTTGAATGAGAAGGAAATTCCTGAAGCTCCTCGAGATATCTCAGTTCAAGCTTCTGGAGAAGGTTCTGCCTTGTTGCAGTTAACTTGGTCTTTTTATGTTGAAGATATTGATAAAGCACCAGCATTTTCTATCAGTGTTAAGGTAATAAATATAATTTGCCCTTTAAATTAATAATTCCAACTAAAACCGTATTCAATTGAAATTTTTGAATTTAAATTTTTTTTCCAGCCACGATCAGGAAAAACTATGTCCGTGTTCAAGCTTGAAATATGTACAGCATTTCTCCGATCCGAGCTGGACTCAAATATGGCAATAATAGAGATTAATTTACCGTCTGGATTTGAATTCGAGATTGATTCTATAGAACAACTTAAAGGGAAACATGCCACAGTAATGCGCTATGATTTAGAAGATGGGAACACAAAAGTGAACATCTATTTGAGTTCGATTTCTAAGAAGCAAATTTGCATAGACGTTGAAGCTAACAGAGTTTTCAAAGTCGCCAAACCAGCGCAGTCTTACGTTCAAGTTTATGACTACTATGATACGACAAAAAAAGTTCGTGCCTTTTATGATCCACCTGAATATCGTTTATGTGATATTTGCAGAAGCTCAGAAATAGGAATCATATGCGAGCAAAATTGTGTTTAATTTTTTATAGTTTGTTTAGTCACATGACGTGCTTGAGGTTAAAAATTAAACAACACGAATTAAAAAAAGGCCTGCAGTAAATAATTTTGGCAGTGATTAGTTTATAATACACAGCTGTTTTTATTTTATTTTAGTCAAGCAGTAGTAATCAATTATAGCTCTGTACAAGTAAAATGTAAAAGCAAATCTAATCAGCTCTCCGTTTAACAATATCCACAAACATTGGATCATACTGCGGAATGAACATATTCCCAGCCTTGTATTTCATTTCAGTATCATTTCTTTTCTGCACTTTGAAGTCGAAAAGAAACCGCGACAAAATCAATTTACTCATATCATAACCCCATTTCATTCCCACACAATTTTTCGGTCCATGACCGAAAGTGGAATACGCATAAGTGTCTATTTTTTCCTTGTTCCCTGGCATAAATCTTTCAGGATCAAAAACTTGTGGATTCTCATGATAATCGGGATGTCTATTAACTGCCCATAGTGGGAAAATCACTGTCATCCCTTTGGGGATTGTTAGGGCTTCATGTGTCCACGTTTTAGTGCAAATTCTTTCGGCTCGAATGAATGCTGGGCAAAGTCTGTATGTTTCGCTCATACAGGCAGTCAAATATGGCATATTATTCACCGCTTCATAGTTAAAAACATTGTCATATTTCTTTGCCGTTGAGTCAATTTCTTGCAATAGTTTTTCCTGCACGGCTGGGTGCGTAGCTAGGTGGTATATGAAATGAACGATTGGCGTCCCTACTGAATCATATGTGACAAGGAAAAATTCTAGCGCCTGCGCTCGTATGGTGTCTTCAGTTATCCCGGTCTTTTTGAATTCTTCTGAATCAATTTTTTCCCATTAGTTGAGCAACGACCCTAGGAAATCGTTATTTGAGGTTTTAATCGCTTTTCGGGACTTGATTAAATTATCTACAAGATTAGAAATTCTTGAGATTCCATCATCAGGCATAGCTTGATATAAACGGCGTAGGAATGGGAAAGTTACTGCAAAGAACATGGTAATTAGTTATTTAAGGATAAAGTACTTACTTTAAAAATTCGTGTAATGGAATAGAATTGACGAGAACACAGTGCTGTTGTATATATTACAATAGTAAACTTAACCTTACGTGGGACGTTGTAGGTGCCAAAAGTATGTGTATCCTTTTCCCCTAATAAGTAACGAAATAGTTCGCATATTTCGTTCTTAGGATTTGTACGATCATTGAATTCGATTCCACAATATGCTTTGCCAATCATGTCCACAATAACCATTGTCATCCATCTACAAGGTTTAAGCGCTTGTTTAGTTGATGTGTGTACGCGAAACGTTTTGTTTAGTTAGTTAGTTGGTAAGAAGTTTAATAATCTGAATTGGTGTTGAAAACTTACTCCTTGAAGTATAGCTTGCATTCATTGCTTTCTGAAGTGAAGCTGGAATGAAGTCTTTTCACATGCTGGTCAGCCACATTTTTTAATGTCTCGCTCATAGTTTTTACCCTGCCGAGGGAAAACGACTGGCTCAATAGAGATCTTATGAGCTTCCATTTTTCATCTAAAGTTTTGATGAAACCATGTTGTTCAGCATAAATATACTTTTATCACGTGTAATGTTAATTCACGTGACTATAATTTGCGACTAGAGTGAAAAGTCAGGGAGTTTATAATGGTAGATTTAAGGTAATTAGTAGACACGATTTGATCATTTGACAGATGTGTTGGCAGTTGGCAGTAAGACCATTTTTACAAGACTCCAAAGAAAACGAAATTACTGGATAGTGGATAGTTTAAATTCAAAACGTGGATATAGTAAATACTATTTGTATACCATCATGAGTAAATATAACGAATTTAGTTTTCGGGGTTAATGAGATTTAGAGTGTTTGGTCGGCAACATAAATATACTAAAGACAGATAAATTAGCTTTACCTTGCAGCCAATCCAGCATCTCATTTGCTACAGGATTTCCAAAGTTGGCCACATTACGATTTTTGAAGTGGCTGTAATCTTTCACCATAATAAGCTTTAATAATTCTGGGTCGCATATGTGAATTTGAGGATATGAACCTTCATAAATCTAGAAAAAAAAAATATATATTTTTGTCATAATAATAAGTATTATTATGACAAAAATATTTTTTTCATTTTATATTTCATTATAAGGTTTGTTTTCACCCCATAAATGTATCCATATTGTTTCATGCGTTTAATATCTTCAATGTGTTGAACTTTTTGAAATCCATATGGATCACTTCCAAATAGTAGATATGGCTTTATTACTGGGATTCCCAATTTTTCCAAACTTCCATAATATCTTCTTCCGTACAATATCAAACCAGTTACTATTAAGACTATTGAACTTAATATAGTTATTGCGATTTCGATCATTTTGACATTTATTGAATTCAGTGAATTCAACTGCAAGAAACAACTAAATGCAGTTCAAAACTTTATTTCTAAGTATTAATATTAAAAATTATCTTTATACAGAAGAAAACACGAACAGAACTAAACTAAACTAATTAACACACAGCTGGAAACTCCACTGGGTACTGCATGCGATTGTGGCTTTCCTGACAACTCAAGCGTACGATGCGAGAAAATGCAGTTAATAAAACTGTTTGCATGCAGTATTATCAGCTTGTCACATGGCCCCACAAAAACTAGTTACTGCATACAAGTTGTTAAAACGAGAATACTAATAAATCACAGATCACATGCATTCTGGCTGGACAGTCGCTTTGACTGTAGATGACATCAAGGTGATGTTAACATAAAGGCCACCAACTTTTTAGCCTACGTTTTCTTTCAGAATTCCGTAAGTGTGCTGTCTACAATTCTTCCATCTTACTCGTTAGAGGAATCATTCATGCTTGCATGGAAAAAAAATTGAGAATTGCTGTTGAAATAAATTGAAATAAATAATTTTTTTACGAAACCTGTAAAGTACAAACAGCATTTGACTGCATGCTAGCATTGAAAAGTTAAAATGAGACTCAGGTGAAACTTTATTACGACGAATAAGCCACTTGGTGGTATAGTACATGCATGCAAATTGGTTTTGTCATTTATGAAGTCATCAACAAAATATAACCCAACACGGATCAATGTAACTATCGGGATAGCATCACGAAATATTTTCAAACCTTTCTTAACATCAACCGTCGAAATGTAACCTCATCTATCTCTTCATTTCCAAGCAAAGTTTATTAATTCATTAAATAACCAAATAGGACAAGTGATTAAAAACAATTAAATTAATCTTAAGCACAAAATAGTCACATATCAATTCTCTGATCTCTCGGTTGACCTAACAGTGGACGATGTGAACGATGTGAGTTCCCGTCCGCCAGATTTGATTCACTATTTTCTTCACTTAAAAAATTGTTGTTCAGCACATTGGTACTGCTACTGCTACTCGATCTTGGTTCCAATCTTTGAGCCACTGGCCTTTTAAATAATTCCCCATTAGATCGAATCCATCGACAATCTGTAGCTGATAGTTTTTTGAACGTCATTGGGTTACCAACTTGGTGTGAGCTGACAAGTTTCACAATCAAAGTATTTATATAATCGAACTGAAAGTTTCGCTTATGTACACGATGTAACATTGATAACTGGATGATTTACCATTGTGGTGCAAAATACAGTGGCAAATTTTAAATGATAAAGAATCTAGAATTACGTGATTAAATTAGCTTTTTCTCTATCAAAAATGATCTGCGCTACGCCTGTAAGGAAATGTTTGAATTCATCTTTCAAATAATTTGTATCGTCTTCTACATTCACAGTCACATGGCGGACCCTTGGACCTACTCCGACAATTTTTTGAGGTGGTAGCTCCCTCATGCCTCTAAAAATGTTACCGATAATCAAACATTGACTTGGTGCTAGTCTTGACAGTGAGTGGGTTACAAAATGCATATGGTAGGCAGAGATTTCTCGAATTTGCGATTCATTGTTCACATCGTAGATTAAAACTACTCCATCGAGATTCATTTGTACTCCAGGCCAAATTGATTTAAGCCTGCGTATATCCACAAACTGCTGTTGAAAACTGTAGCACACAGTATTTTTACTTTGACTAGGTTGAAAAATTTTACCTTGGGTTGCCCCCTACTTCCCACAACTGAACTTCAACTTCAGCATTGTACTTTCGAAGCTCGACATTGTTCATAGTAAATTCTATAATTCGTACCGATTGGGTTTGTCTGTATGGGGGTTTATTTCCACTATTGTCAGAGACTCCCTCATTTCCTAGAATGTTTGCTACTGTCGTTTTACCTGCCTGCAATTATCCAATTCCCAATTGTTATTGTTTCAGAATAAAGAGTTAGTCTGAGTATACTTATGGTCACTTACACCAGAAGGGCCAAGAACTGCTAACTTCAACCGCATGATTCCTTCTTGTGTCTAACTATCTTGACGCTATTTACAATTTACTATTTTTCAACCTCAAAGTGCCTCAGAGTAAAATCATGCTATCTGCTCCTGCTATACAGACTCAAGGTTTGTTTGTACCCTCAAGTTTCCATGGATAGCGTCATAGGGTGTCGTGTATTGTAGTAATGGATGAATTGGAAATCGCTGAAAGATATAGGATGCTCATTTTGAATGCATGCATTAGCATATGATTTTATGCATGCTACTTATTTGTATTTACTATGCAATAAAATCAATGAACAAATTGCTAGAATATTTTTTATTGAGGTTGCAAAGCACTTTGGTTAGTCATCAATAAAACGTCTGTCCATTTCCATGCATTAACTGCAAAACTAATGATTTATTTAATCAGTTATATAGGAACACAAGCCACTGACTGAGATACTTACTTCACTGCAGTCAGAATTAGAATAGCAATCTAAATACATTTGCTTATGATTATAATTTCATTTACAGTGTCACCGGTGATTTATCATCCTTGAATGGTTAGCAGCGAAGCATTTGCCTCCCTTCAACCTTATACTTAACAAGCTTTTAAATACACACATGTTCAGTACCTACCAAGTGTACCTCAGCTTTTGTACAAATGGACTAACAGACTCTGCCAGCAGAAAGAATTATCTTCTTTGCCTACTTTCAGTTTTAACCGTTGAGATTAAATCTACCTAGACCTATTTACCTTGTAAGTTTATACATACTGCACATTAATATCTTTTTGTAATCCGAAGAGAAACTCCATGTTTAGGAACCAGAGATACAGTAGGAACCAGTATTTCTAACTTTTCATCACATTTACTACTTAGCTCCAATCTGCAAACAAAAAACATAGTGTCATATTTCATATCCCAAAATGGACTACCGTGCAAAATAAATCCTTTTTATCACATTCAATTACCAACCTAAATCGTCTAAAAATGCGGGCAAGAGTAAGCTTCAGTTCCAAAAGCCCAAATCGGATCCCAATACAAGCCCTTGGACCAGCTCCAAATGGAATATGAGCCATTTTATGTGGAAGCGGTGTACCAGGTGCAAATCTATCTGGATTAAACTCTTCAGGATTGGGCCACAACTTTGGATCATGATGAATTTGCCAAACAGGAACTTGGACATTTATCCCTGCAGGAATCGTATACTTTCCTATGACCATGGGTTGAGAAACTTCCCGTGAAATAAATGACACTACCGGCGGATACATTCTTAATCCCTCATTCACAACTTGATCCAAATACGTTAGTTCGGCTATCTGATTGTATGTGGGTAATTCATCGTCCTATTTCAAGAAGAATCGATTTCAATCAAAATATCATTTAGATTAGTTACATAGTGTGACGGAAAATTAATTGTGAGCTTTATTAGTTAGTAGTTAATACATCAAACCATTTGAACCGAAAAAACTTACCGCCAAAGCATTCCTTAACTCCTGATGCAGCCTATCCTGAACATTCCCATGTTTGGCTAGCAAATAAGATATGAAAGTGAGGGCAGCCGCAGTGGTCTCAAATCCGCCTAAAACAAAGACCCAAGAATTGGCCACAATTTCGTCATCAGTCAATTTGGGAATCCCGGATAATGGCGGCTGCTTGGCAACATCCATCATCATTTGCAAAACATCAGTGGGTTTCCTTTGTTTCCCTTCAGGGCTACTGTTCTCGTTTTCACTGGTACTACTACTACTTATGAACCCAGCTGACTTGTTTATTGCGCCAATAGTTTGATTTTTCGCAACCAACCAATTATTATCCTGTTCTTTCCTCCTTGTAGCAATCACTCGTTCCACATGATGAATGATCATCCTAGTCATTTTACCTGAGATGGAAAAATTTTCGACAACCACTGTCAATAGATTAGCAAAGGATGGGAAACATAGAGCTAAAGTGATGACTGGACTCATAGCTGTTTTCAAGAATCCTCGAACGGCAGTTAAAAATTCATCTTTTTTGTTGGTTTGGGAATTGACTTCCATTGCCAAAGCGCAGGAACTGATTACTTCACAAGTAAGTCCTTGAAATAGTTCGTATGCGTCTACGATTTGTGCTGGTGAGTCGGTCGTTTCTTCCAGAATGTGAATCGTCTTGGTCAATGCTTTTTCCATGGAGGTCATCATGTTTTTCATTTTGGATGCAGAAAATGTGGGAGTTAACATACTTCGAACTTCCTTCCATCGTTTTCCTCGGAGTCCTGCTACTGTGTCGTTCAGGGGTTTCGCTGAGACGGCAGTTTTTGGTCGGTTTTGGTGTAAATGCGAGTCTGCGACTAATAAGGTTTTCAAGGCGTCGAGATCTTTGACCACCAGGATAGGGCGAGTGCCGATGAAGTAGCCATATATGTTTCCATACACAGCTTCCCAGCGGCTCATCACGGAGAGGAGATGAGATCCTTTGTTTCCCCGGACTTCATAGTAACTACCGGTGATAAAATTCGGTGTCGGCCCAGGGATTTGCAGTCTCGTAAAAATTTTGAAGTTTTCATATCGTTTCCACAATTGATAGAGGAAGAAGACAAGAAGAACGGTTGAGATGAATTCTAGAAGGGACTTAAGGCTGTAGTAATTTGTAGATATTAGAATTCCATCAGGTCTCCAATCTATAGGGTAAAATAAAAGTTTGTTTTTAAGTTTTTGAATAGGGATGGTATACGTGGCACATTAAGTATTGAAACGCAGTACTTTTTTTCCTTAACTTACTTTCTTGCATTTTCGAAAATGTTAGAAAAAAATATTGCAAGTCGGACGAGGAATGAGATAAATATGATTCGCATGTCAGTAAATGACTCGCTGTACACACAGATTGTCAACAACTGATAAGATTTTGTTTTGCAATATTTGGTCATACTTGGAATGCTTGTCTAGTTTGTTCTAGTAAGCTAAAGCTAAACATGAGATTTATGCAAGGCAAATCTTACAGCCTTGTTTCCTTCTTTATTAAGTTGCTGGAAATTGGACGTGCTACACTTCTCTAACTATATGTAACAGTTTTATAACACTCTTGGATGTCAGGATTCAGTACTGAGAACACCACACACGATTGCTTAGCAAATCCTGGACACGATATGAATTCCCCCAAAGGATATTCAATGCCCCTATCTAAAAATATGTGGCTAAAAATTAATGTTCATTCAAAAATACCTACAGTGTTACAAACTGTGATTAGTTTTCTAATCTCATGAATTCAAACAACAATAAGTCTAGACGGGCTTCCTAGACATTCAATTCAAATAGAGAAAACACAAAAGACATTCATTGTTACACCGCTATGCAAAAAATGTAGTATTCATCCACTGTTACTTGCTTGTTTTACAAAAAAATAAATTCCTATCATTATGAATACATTATGAGCACTCAAAAAGGACTGTGTGACTAACAGAAACGCTGTATCCCAATCCATTTTTCAAAAATTTGTGATAACGATGATAACACATAGTACTAAATTTCATTAATTACCTTTTTAATTCGTGATATCCATTTTCTTCTGATGATGTCCACGTCCACGAATTCGGAATTTAATTAAAAAATGATGGACAACCACGAACTATGCATTTAAATCCTGATACACCAAATTCGCATGTTCTGGAGATTCGTGGAGTCCAGAGGACCCACTCTTCTCCGTGCAAAACTAAAACTCGTTCTGAAGAGATTGTTGAATTTCTGTTTATATAAGTACCATAAAAATCCTCTGTGTAATTTTCTAGGGAAATTGGTTAACAAAAGGGGAAGAGAAATGACCAAACCTTTTGGGCTTGCATAATAAGTTTCACAGTGCACAATGAGTGCTGTATAGCTCATTGTGAGATCCACCCTGACATCCACAATGGTTAACACCCTGTGGAATTTCATAGGGTAAAGTGGATGGCCCAATTCTCATAGACTCATTGTTTATCTCATCTCCAGCATAATAACAAAGTTTGAGTTTGTGACCTAAGAACTCTTTTCTCATTTCCTGCTTGTTTTCTTGCCCAATCTTACGTGACATGGGAAGATGATAATGAGTTGTAGTAAAAAGGATATTACATGGAAGTTGTTTTCTAACTTTTTGGACAAACATTGCCGAATTGATAATAACTGTCTATACAGTACTTACTGATTAACTAACTTTTTAGCTATCCAAAAACTGAC
>Ga0210040_10005950_pt1 | contig 15364 bp, 13 predicted proteins | sample CryGeyCG12114_NA_FD_185462 | JGI IMG/M metagenome (GOLD analysis project Ga0210040, IMG submission 185462) | Groundwater microbial communities from aquifer - Crystal Geyser CG19_WC_8/21/14_NA (SPAdes) (version 2) | ecosystem: Environmental > Aquatic > Deep subsurface > Groundwater | place: USA... | reverse complement strand
GTGGATGAAGCATAGGGATGTAGCACAGTAGTTTACATGATTGGATGAAGCAGTGGATGAAGCATAGGGATGTAGCATAGTAGTTTACATGGGATGTAGCAACGTGCCTTTAAACTGCAATCCAACCGACTATAGCAGTACTAACTAACTTTATGTCGCTATGTACTACCTTTCAACGGATCTGGGGCTCAAACTGGATAGTAAATCTAACTCATTTGAATGAAAAGTAATAAATAAATAAACCAACGTTATCATAGACAACTATATTATTATTCGCCCAAATTGCTCGACATAGAACAGCTGCATGAACTCTTCTGTAATAATCCTAAGCGCATATTGTTCATGGGCGCCTATTGTTCTTGGCGTCAAAAATAAACTTTAAATGCATACCTGAGGAACTTGAGTGCTTTTTCCAGATCCAGTTTCACCGACTAGGACAAGAGTCTGATTAGTTTCCAGTAAATACAAGATATGGTCCCTATTTTCATAAATTGGCAATCTTTTCTTTTGTTGATCCAAAGAAAGGGATATATTTGGATTGAATACAAAAGTTGTTGAACTCTCAGTGTTAATATCTGGTCTATCTTCAGCCCAAGAGGATTCATCTAAGGGCATGAAACAAAGTAAGAAGTGGTCCTCAGCATGTCAAATCAATACTGTCTTAAGGTTTATGGTTAATAAGTTCTATGTTCCGACTGACTATGTTCCATACCTTGAGGCTTCAAAAATTTTAATTTTGGTCTAGATTCTGAAGAGTTATTAGCCATTATTATACACACAAGAGGTCCTGTGACTGGTGCTGGTGACTGTGGTGACCAGTGTAAAATGCAAAAACAAAAAAAAAGAGTTGAGCTAAAATAGTTTGTAACTATAATTCACAGTCGATGATTATCGTTTTTCAAGCTCCTGTAGACCGTGCTGGTAGGCAAACAACAAGCAAACTTGTTTCAATTTGCATATCAATCAACTAGCACTTAAAAATTGTTAATCCAATTGGAAAATATTTAAAAACTAAGACGAGAAACGAGCCGGAGGAAAATACGTAGTAGATTGTCAGCGTTTCGTTCCCGCAGCATTTTCATTCAATGCTATATAGCTATTTTGCTATATTCTTGGATTTGCACGAGTTCATCGTTTCGGATGGTTTTGTTTGGGCCAACGTGGCCAACTCGCAACATATATTTTAGCTTTTGTAATGGAATATCATAGAAATCAACTGCTCAACTCAGCTTAACAATCATCGAATTTATGTGTCAATCATAATGATTGGGATTAACGATGATGCGATGGAAACGGACACTAATAAGTATGAAAAGGGTGAGGAAATCCTTAAGACTAATATGGCGTTGTCATTTTAAAATAATTGCCTCGAATTTATTTAATCAAATTTAAAAAATGCATGTACATTCATAAATAATGTTTAAAAAATTATCATTTTACTCAATTGCTTTATGGCTATATTTCAACGATTAATAATTCAAAGTTGGGTAGTGCTTTCTACCACTAATGATGCAGTGGCTTTGCATTTCGATCAAATACAGCCCATTGCTGAGTTTCTGAATTCCTGCATCGGGAGGTGCCCACGTTTTTTCCAAAACTAAAGTCAAGAATGAGCAATTTTTTTAAATAGGCTGCTCAGTATAACATGAGCTTGAGCATGCAGTTCGATCGGTGTTGCTAATGTCGCACATTACCCTCTAGATTCAAGACACTCATCAGTTTTGACATTTTTCAAGAGCACTAAATTTCCTTCGGAAGGCATAAAGGTCCATTGATCAGAGCTTCCAAATGAGAACACGCTAGACTGTATAAAAATTGAACATTGAATAACCACAATGCTAAAAACCGCTTGTGCCGAAGCCGAACCGAGTTTGTCACATGGACTTAATACAGACCGTATACTTTGTATTTACCTTTGATAAATTAAAATAGGCAACTAAACAATATTGATATAGTGTGAATAACCTGTTGGCCAAAAACTTCGTGTTTTTCAGAAGAAGTACTGGTGGCAGAAATTGTGTCATCGGATGTAGGCTTTAGAGTATATCCAGATGACCAAACTATACGCCGAAGCAAAGTTATGAAAAAACTTTGTTAACACAGATGAAAAACAATGCACTTAACTGAATGACTGACTGAATGCAATGACTCTTAATACTTGTTACCACTGTAACTTATAATGTTTATACCATAAACATATAATAACACGTAAAAATTACTAACATGAACTAGAAAAAATGATGTTCCATCTTTGAGTGGCAGCAGAATTTCGCCAAGTGTCAGTCACAATGTGGGGTCCTCCACCTATTGCTGTCAAAAACTATTTGGCAAAAAATATGACGTTAAAACTATATTTAAATGTGGTTGCTAAATCCGTATTGGTAACTTACACCCTTATCAAAATGATTTTGCAAAGTATAAATCTCCCCGGGTTTGATCAATTCTTTTCCGGCGTCCACAGCATTTGTAAGTCCAGTAAGGAGTAACAACAAAAAAACGGAGCATGGAAATAACTTCATTTTGAAAATTTCACAAAGTTGTCAGTTCTTCATATGAAACCTGTTTATATTAAATTGTGCGTTAGCAAACTATTTGGAAAGTCCCTGCTTATATAGGTTTCCCATGAGGTGAGTCAATGATCTAATGATATTATAATGACAGTCAGTATCTGCATATTATTATCATTCTGATAAAGTGGCTATTGTATGATGTTGCTGTTGAGCTACATGGTCAAAGAATTTTAAAGCAAAATCACGCTAAAATTTAATTATGACCGGTCCGTCAGTGCTTTTGGGCTGACATCACTTTGAAAGTTGTTTTTGAATACACTTGCTAGGCATCATATCTGTATTGGGTATTGGCCTACTTTGGTCTGTCTGTGTACGCGGAATTTCATGAATACAAGAGAACAGTTACAGTTTAAATTTATTTGGCAATGATTTTTTTATGATTACCGTGCAAACAAAATTCAAAAAAGATCATACAACAAAATCAGCACACTTGCTGTATTGACAGAACATTTTTATTTGAGACACGCGCGACGCGAGTCTTTTTAATTTCTGGCAATATGCAACTTTGGTTGCCAGAGACTTTGAATAACTTTTTGTAATTTGGATGAAAATAAATTTTTTTTAGTGATAATTACTTTTTCACTACGCTGAACATTTGAATTGATTTAATTACAGTTGATAAATAGCTGAAGTTAATCAGGTTAAATGATAAGCCACAGACTTATCGAAATTCGGACTATTACAGACAGATGCTATTCCAATTACTCGTATATGCGTCCCTATAATGGTTTATTCGTTTATGCTTCTATATAGAAGCAGGGATTATAGTTCAAGGGAAGGGTTCATTTTTTTATTGTAGGTTTCAGATTTCATAATCATGCTTTTAAAAAAATCTGCCCATGGAAGGCATTTTTTTATTTTTACGGTATTAAACAATCAGTTCTGGGTTTAAAAATCATATGGGCCTAAATTTATTATTTATATTATTTTTTAAAAGTTAACTTTCATTTAGGCATACTTGTTAGTGTAAGCAGGGTGACTGCTAATGCTACGCGAAGACCATTGATGATTACTCTGCGCCATTTTGAGCACACCATCATGAGTGATGAGTGAGACCTTAATGCTATAGAATTTCTATCGTATTCTATCTAGTATTCTTACTTTCCTTATCGTTTTATAATTGATGCTGAATTAAGCTGATGCATAAAATTTGACAACCGCTGAAAATACGTGTGTGCATGCCTTTTATTTTCCGAAAATCACATTTAACTTCTTGTCTACATGGTATGGTAGTCTATCGGAACCAAATAAAGCTTGCAATATTTTTTGGCGTTTTTAAAACCTTATAGGTTAGAGAAAAATGTTATCATGCAAACTGAAATTCAAAATTGTGTTTTACCATTATAGCTGCATACGATTTGTCAAGAAGAGAAGGGGAGAGAAAAATCAACAAGCTTGTCATAGATTAAAGAGTACCACACTGCCTGATAATAAATTAACCTAATAATAAGTTTATTTTTACTTTTTACTTCAAAATACAGTCGTTAGGGTCAATGTATGACAAGTCGCCTATAGTTCGGAATGAGTATTCCAGTATGGCATGCATAATGTTATAATGCATGAGCATTATTGTTGCTATAAAATCATTGGTGGGTCCACATAAATGAAATGAGCTTGTATTAAAAACAACTAAGGGTAAATGCATTATTTCAACTTTTTATTACATTATATCGTGTGGAAAAGTTTAAGCAACTAAAAGCCAGCATTGCATCATGGCATTGTAGGACAGTAATATTAAGCTTGACACAGTTCCTTATGAACGCACAGTACCTTGCATTTATGAATATGACATAGAATCCAGCCAGGGTAAAAATGTCTTCAGCTTTCGACTTGTTCTGCCATATAAAAAGGCATGTTAATTTTAACCCTGGTCATGTGCTATATGTTGGTTGACAAAAAATAGAAGTCATTTGCATTTTCAAAAAGGCAAAAAAACTGACTGAAGGTAACTGTAACTTTGTCAGTGACCCTTAATTCCTGTCTGGGAAGCAAGTAGACAGTATCTCTTTGTTTCTAAAAAATATTGACCAGGCAGAATTCAGAATAGTTATTCAACATTTATAAAAGTATTTTTGTTGTGATTTTTAAAAGTCCAGTTGAAAGTTGTCAATTTTATGAAATTTTTGACTGTGCGGGTAAAAGCTACTTAGTATTTTTTCCCTTTCATCATGAAGTTGAGAAAATGGCAAATTTCGTTTGTGACAGCTCTTGAAGGTATCAGCTTTATAATTTGTATTATTTTGTGCTGTATTTTCGAACAAATCAGGATCATAAATTCTTTTTGTTGTTTTGCATTTTGTATGGATTAAATTTTGTGCTTCATTTTCTAGCTATCACATTCCTTCTCCTGGTGGGTAATTTCAACGGAGTTCAAAGTTATTCATATAGTAGAAATACAGCAAAATCTATTGAGCATAGGAGAAGAAATCTAAGGAAAATCGAGATGGATCCAATTTCCGTAATATTTTTGGAATAACAGTCCAGCATGCACGATTATTATTTTAAAATTTTTGCTAGTAGATGGTGTATATTTCTAACATTTTAATTCTATTTTCAATGACAGATCGACGCTTCTGTAAATTTTCCAAACTGTAAGTATATTTTTCGTGACCAAAATTGAATTTAAAACGAATTCAAAAATTTTATTGATGTGACGATGATTTGATACAGTACTTACAGATTGTGTTCCAGAAGCTGGAATGTTTTTATGCAATTCTGGAGAAAAATGTATAAATGCCAGTCAGGTTTGCAATGATCGTGATGACTGTGCAGATGGGTCTGATGAATTTTTGCACTGTGGTAACTAAAAAATTGTCCAACTAATAGCTTAAGTGTAAATTACTGTTTACCAAATAGGTGGCATGCGATAGTAAGCATATGTACATTTTCCGTTTTTCATGACAGATGTACCATGTAAAAACCACACTTGCACGCATGATTGCATCCCACTTCCAAAAGATATGAACCTTAAGGGTTTCTCCTGCTTTTGTCCACCGGGATTTCATGTTTCTGGCAGAAATGAAGAAAAATGTTCCGATATAAATGAATGCCTTGTTTTTGGAGCATGTTCTCAAGACTGTGTCAACAACAATGGTTCATTTGACTGCTCTTGTCAAGATGGCTTCACACTGGCTAAGGATAAAACCTCTTGCAACGTTATTGGCAAGTAGAAAATATATACATTGATATTTTTCATTTGCCATCATAGATTTATCCAGATCGTTAAAAATTCCAGAAAAGTAAATTTTTCACTAATATGAAATAGGGCTAAAACTACAGTTTTTAAGTTACCCAATACTGTTAATACAAATTGGGTATGTATTTCATGTATCAATGTTACCCGATCTTAAAAAGATATGTAAATGATCCGTAGGTACAAAAAAAATTGAAAAGTAATTTATGAAGTTTAAAATTTCAGTACAACTTAAATTTGATTTACTGGGATACTAATCATGTAATAATGAGCGTCGATTGACTAGTGAGAACAAGCTTAAGGTAAATTTCTTTTGCAGCATCCTGATTCACTCTAGTATTTTTCTTATCTAAATGGGGAAGTTGATAACTTTCGACATTGACATTAGTTTTGAAGGTTTTCTGATGAACTCTTATCGTCTGACTGGATCTTAAGTGGCACAAAAGTAAAGTTAATTAAATTGTCCTATTCTTCCTACAGATAGGAACGTCTCACTAGTCTATGCCCAGAAAAGTAGTGTACGTGTCTTGTCGTTGTATGATGAGAATGCTAAACCACGAAGCATCGTTGAGAAAATGGGCCAACCTGTCGGGGTCACTTTTGACGCCAGAAATAATCATATTTATTGGACCGATGCGATGGATAAAAATGAAGCAATCTATAGATCCACACTAGATGGGCAAAACATTGAAAAAATCATTGATACAGGTTCCTTAATCTGGATAATGTTAATTAGATAAGGCATTTATTTTATGGATTTTTCGTAAAAATTGCTTATAATGGCCTACGTTCCCCTGACTGCAGGTTTAATACTCCCAGAAGGAATTGCATTTGACTGGATTGCGGGCAATATCTATTTTACAGACTCAAATAATTCTCACATAGTAGTTTGCAATGCGGAAGGAATTTATTGTACCATTCTCATTCAAGAAGAAATGGACAAACCCAGAGATATAGCACTGCATCCAAACAAAGGGTATTCAAAGCATTTTAGCCCATGCAATTTCTTAAGTAGCTTTATAATTACATGAATTTTTCGCATGATAAATTACGTGCATACATTTAATAAACGCTACGTCATCGTAGAATAATGTTCTGGACTGACTGGGGTACCAATCCAGCAATCTTGAAGGCTGGTATGGACGGAAGTACACCACTCCCTATTGTAAATAGCCAATTGAGATGGCCCAATGGTATTGCAGTGGATCATGGAGCTTCTCGAATCTACTGGATGGATGCTAACACTGATATTATTGAGACGACAACATTTGACGGTGGAGATCGACAAATTGTTTCAACTTCAGCACCTATTAGGCATCCTTTTGGTTTGGACGTATTCGAAAATTCTATCTTCTGGAGTGATTGGACCACTCACATGATTCAGGTACATTTTGATCCCAGTTCATAGATTGTCATGGATTTTTGATTTGCATGCATGTGTCCATTTTTTTTTCCTTAGAGCTGTGATAAGAGAAAGGGAACAGAAAACCGAGACGTCCATATACGCGAGCCCCATGATTTACTGAATGGTTTAGCAATTTATAGCATTGCAAATCAACCAAAGACAAGAAGAAATGATTGTCATAATTCCGGATGCTCTCATATTTGCACTTTAACATCAACATCTTCGTACAGTTGCAAATGTCCTATTGGAATGGTGTTGGACCGCAGGAACAAGAAAGTGTGCATAGGTATGCTGATGCAAATAAAGCAAGTAAAGTTTGTCTCTCATTGTAGACTTACAGCAAGGGTGCTGTGTGTATTAATATTTTCCTGAACTTCAGATGATGAGTTCCGAGTTCCCAAAATAATGATAGCGTATAACTCAACATTCAAAACAATGCCATTGAGCTCCATTGGTCGACTTACATTTGATGAATACCCAATGGCTTCTCGAGGAATAGAAAAAATTGGAGCAATTGCATACAACCCACTTAACGATTCCATCATATTTAGTGATTTGAAGACCAAACAAATTTATGAATTTCGCACTGAGAACAATAAGCTTTCAGTTATTGTTGACCGGCATCTTAAAGAAGTAAAAGGAATTGATATTGGTAATACAAACATACCCTTTAGCTAACATAAATTGAATCTCATAAAAATTATAAAAGAAAACTCTTTTATTATAGACGTTATCAGCCAGAATCTATACTGGACAGATTCTATACAGAGGACAGTAGAAGTAATGTCTTTGGAAACTGGAGCCCGAATTATCCTTATGAAAGAAAATGATCGATTATTAGACATTGTACTAGCACCAGAAATGAGTATAATGTTCATTGCACAAGTTGGAAATCGTGGTGGCTCCATTCTCAAAGCCAGCATGGATGGAAAAAATAGGAAAGTATTGGCTCACATGGACGGACATCCATCGGCAATTTCCTACAGTCGGGACACACAACACATATTTTGGTACACGCCTGTTCGAAATTTTTTTTACTGATTGTTCTAACTCACAGTCAATGATGCCAATGTTTATTTATAAATCTACATCACAGTATTTATATTTATAAAAAACGTCTTACAATGCCCTGCAGGTGTGACGTAATTCAGGAGAAAGTGGAAGCCATATCTATAGACGGGAAATATCGGTCGGAGATTCCACTGCGAACATCAAGCCCTTTCGGTTTAGCAACTTATGGATTCCGTGTTCTTTATACAGATCGTCACACGCAACAAATGTACGCCACAAGACTCGGAACAGAATTGGACGATCCTCCAGTGTACATTGGAGTAGACAAAAATCGTTCTGAGCAATCCAGTCAATCAATGCACTCTTACATCCATGGGAACTTTTATTCAAAACTCATAATTATGTCCAAAGACTTGTCCTCCGTAGATAGCCTGATTGACACACACGAGTGCTCACCAAAAGCTGCGCACCAAAAAACTTGCAGTCACGTTTGCGTCCTATCCTTGTCCAGCTCCAAAGGGCATTGCATGTGTCCCGATGGTTTTGATTTGTCCCCAAGTGACTCGAAAACCTGTGTGGCACAACAAATATGCCGTCCCAGCCAATTTAATTGCAGTGACGGCACTTGCATAACAAAGGATTATCAATGTGATGGCATTCCAGATTGCAAAAACGGTGAGGACGAGACTTTTTGCGACGAGGTAAAAACGTGTCGCGAAACTGATTTCGTCTGTGTCACAGACAAAGTTTGCATCCCCTCAACTTGGCAGTGTGATCGAGAAAGGTAATAACAGAAGTTTATAAAGTTAGAATCCACTTTAACAAAAATAAGCTATTCGTATTTTTAGATTGGGATTTCTTTATCAAATGTACTCCCGATTTTTGCACAAAATACAAAAATTCAAATATGCAATGTACTCATTCATCCAAATTTTTACAGTGATTGCAGCGATGGATCTGACGAACTCGATTGTGAATCTCAACCGTGCAAAATCGGTAAGTTATATTCATTTGAGAATTATTGGCTCGCTACAATTTACGCGCTACCTACATAACCCTCTACCAATGGGGCCACGGACCTGTTTTTTCTATCCATTTGATTTTCCTTTTCATGATGTACAGAAACCGACTTTCGGTGTGCTTCTGGTCGGTGCATTCCTGGCAGTTGGCGTTGTGATCGCACAAGCGATTGTTCTGACAATAGTGACGAACTGGGCTGCGATTACACATGTTCGCCAGATTATTTCAAATGCTCCAATGGTTGCGTCCTTTCTGATTGCAAAGATGACTGTATTCCAAATGAGCTGGTTTGCGATGGCCTTTCAGACTGTGTTGATGGGGAAGATGAAACGAAATCTAGTTGCGAGTTGATGGCAGCTGCAATGATAGCAAATGGACAAGGTGGAGGTCATGGGACACAAAACAACGGGACAACAAAAGGTTTAGCACCCCAGGGGAGAGACAGGATGGGAGGTAGAGAAGGGGTTGTTGGACCCGATGATTCATATGATGGCTCTGTCCAGGCCATACATGATGGTGATGTACAGAAGATGGCAACAGGCAGTGACAGCAGTAGCACGGCCAAGACGGTTGCAATTGTATTTGGTGTGATTCTGCTGATCATATTGGTGGGTGCGGTCATCCTGTTTTTAATTCCTGTCTTCAGACGTAACAGTGGGAATGGGAAAGTATTCGTGAGGCCATATGTGTCGCAGTGGTAAGTTCTAGGCTGTTAATGTGTGTTCATAGCAATGCAATGAAATTGTTGGTTTCATCCATTATAACCCATAGCTATATGATGTCCAAATATATATATACAGATAATATATAGATACATATATATATTTTGATAGGATTATGGCCCATTATGTGGTGTAATTGTTAAATTTACACAGTAATGTTTACTAATGCTGCATGCACTTGCTTTTAACGTCTGTGGAGTGGTTTCAACAAAACGATGAAGTCTTCCATCTGCTTAAGTAGTACGGTGCGGAGAGCAAGCGCTCCATAGATTTGTGATGTGCAACAAACGAGCAATGAGATAAAAGGGAAGGATAATGGTTTTTGTATAGCAAGCTAATCGCATAATGGTTCTTACATAATAATGGTTTATTTGGTCCGCTTGAGTTTAGATATAAATGCAGTTTCTTGAATCTATTATTTTCTACATGCAATTAAACTGTTTTGCAAGTGTAATAAGCTTACTTTGTCTGCTTAAGCAGCGATAAATGCCTACACTTTGTCTGTTTTGATTGCAGTTTAATATAATGTCCTTTAAATTCTGCGTGTAGATAATTGGATGGGACTGGGACTACTATTTTGGGAATGTAGATCCGTGTATACAATAACGATTTTGTTTCAGTGGAAAAGTGAATCCATTAATTATCATAAAACAACAGCTTATAGAATTAATAAATGCATTCTGTGTAATAGCTAGGTTTCTATGTCTGCAATTTGCAAGTTTGTATTTGCATGTAGGGTGGACTGAAGCTATTCTCCTCGTGGTACCAATAGCTCCAGTCCTCCCGACATGTAGACTTGCAAGAATATATCCTGTGATGTAAAGTACGTCGTAAGTTAATTATACCTTCTAATTTTCAGGGTGAAATATGTAAACGATCCTATGCATAAGTTATTTGGGGACAATACAGCGGGAGCAGGTGGAAGATCTTCTGAGCAAGTTGTAGATGGTGGAGCTGATGGAAACTTGTATGATGATGTCTATAATGTTAAAACTGGAGGAACTTATACCAACCCTGGATATGAAGAAATAGACTCGGTAAACATGCATCCATGTATATGTAGCGATAATAAAAAAAAGGTGAAAATGTGGAGGAGAAAAAATATGTGAATCTGTCCATAATTAAGCACTTTCATTGATGTTACTCTCGGTTTTTTTCTGCATGATTTTTAGTTCGAAATGATGCGAGGACGGGATGAGAAAACGTGTCGAGACTCTGGAATCATGAATAGTGATCACAATAGCCTATGTGATGGAGAACCCGGTTATCATCATGTTTCATATGACCCCAGAGACACACTAATAGATAAAGAATTTGTGTAGACATTTAACGGGTCTTGTTTTCATAGTCACTGTTAAATTTATAAATATATAAAAGTCTCATTAGGATAACATTGTTATTTTTTCAGATTTATAGCAAATAAATTTCAAATTCTTTAAATGAAGACTCAACATTCTAAAACTAATTCATTTAAAGTATCTGCATTTCGACGTTTTTTTTCTACATATAACTATGTTATGTAATGCAATGCAAAGTGTATCTTAATTGTATGTACTGTATGAATTAGTTCAGAAAACTTTACTAACTTGACAAAATTTTTATTACTTATTATTAAATACAGGAGCACAGCAGCTGCAGTCTACAAATTAAAGTCTGCTAATAGGACAAGAAATTCCTAAACCATTGACAGTGTAAAAACTACAACACATTAGACTATTAGACATTAATAAGTTCACATAAACGAACACATGAAAAATTATTGGTTTCCACAAAGATAAGCATACCATAAGACTCACTGCATCACTACACTCACAACTTTTACAACAATGAGACCAGAAAAAAAATTTTGTAAATGTAATTTAAAAAACGGAGCTAACTTAAATTTTTTCAAAAACTGAAATAGCCATTCAATGCAGGATTTCAAGCGCTACAAAACGGTGCTTTCAACTCATTTTTTTCGGCAATGTAATTCCGATACCTTCCTTTAATTTTACACAATCTATTCATACTGATAAAAACAAACAAACAAATTATAATTAGCAACTAACTAGCTCGAATTTTTCACTCAGCTTCGACATGATTAATAGCTGTAGAGTCACTTACATACTTTGGTCGCCTTGCATGAAACGCTTTGATATGATACGGAAGCATGCGCTTTAAGGGAGTCGCTTCGAGACAAATTTTACAGCGGTAAAAAACAGCGCCATCTTCCACCTCCGGGTCATAGTATTGAAGACAATCTTCGGCTCGAAAGTCAATGATATTATCATATTCATCTAGCATTTTTTTTGGTATGTCACTACTCTTTACTAAAAGACCTTTGTCAGCAAGATTGAGAATCTCTTCTTCGTCATTTTTTATTGGTTGTCTCTCCCATTCCCGCATCATTCGGTGAAGACCTTCTGGAATGAACCTTGGAGCTGTAAGTACAAGCTGTTCCATTTTTTCTCTAACCAATTGTCGGTCCTGCCGTTCATTTTTTATCTTTTCTTCAAAATATTTGTTCTCATATCCAAAAATCGCCATGGAAAAAGGAAGCGATTCTGGTAATTCTTCCTCGTGCTTCCTCAATATTTTTAAAAGCTTGACCTGTACACTTTCATTTATTTTATCCAACCAATCCATGGAATCGCTTTTGTTAAGCTTTTGTAAGTTAGATCCTGGTTCTCCGATTGTAGCAGAACAATTTTCTTGAGCATTTCCTTCTTTTAACGTTGTCATTCTATGGCAGTTGGATTCAGTTGCGGTTTCGTTGATTTCCCCTGCATCAACAGGATTATTTAAACAAATGCCAGTGGGGGTAAATACCATACCTCTTGTCACTGATCTGTCAATCTTATGAATACGATACAAATGACGTCGAAGATTACTTCTGTTACTGAATATTTTTTTGCAGCTTTTCACATAGCATTGAAAAGGAAGCTCCATTTCAGTATCAATATTTCTTCCGATATCAGTTTTTACAATAGATTTTTCGACTGCAGGCGCAGATTTAATCAAACCAGATTTATTGGTTGTTGATTGACTCCGATTTTCAATATGAACATTAGGGCGTCGGAGGTGAGCAAGCAACTGGTATTTTAGTGGAAATCTTTTGCTACATACCCTACAGTGAAATTGTCGATTCCCTTCTTTTGTATGCTTTTGTTGAATATGACGATGTAACCGGCTCATCGGAAAATAGAGTTGCTGGCACTGTGGACACTGAAACTTATTGGCTACAAGATGACGTTTAATATGCTTCAAATAGGTGCCGTTGGAGGTAAACACTTTATTGCAGATGACACATAACAAGCTTCTGGCATTTCGTTTTATCTTCAGCGCTGATCTTGGACTTGGAGCCATATTTAGAGCTGCTGCAATATAAAACCTTCATTAATGCATTTATATTCGAGTGTAAATTACAACACAACAAACAAAGAACAAGAAGAATGCCATTATTATCACCCAAATTCCCCTTTTACTAACACAATTTAGGATACGAGGATACCGAAGGCTAGTAATGTTAAATTAACTTACCGAAACAAACGGTCCGCGCCTCCTGAATTAATTATTTAATTAATCTTCCAAAATTGAATCGAAAAACCCCACAAACTCACTCCAATTCAAGTACTAGCTGGCTAATTATACTCCCGCTCATGCTGAACACAACCAACACTTACACGGAGAACAGCACCTTCGGACACGGCAGTTCACCGACACAATGAGTTTGCAGCAATTTTTGACTATCGGGGATTTCTGTATAAATAATAGAAAGTTGATAATAAAAATCTGTAAACAGTAATTGTAAGCTGAGAAAGTTTATAAAAAATAGCATCTAAAATTGCGGCTGCCGATTAGCAAGAAGCAAGCTTTTTCGTCGAAGTCACGGTCACTATCTCACTAGACCGTTCTCGATTTATGCTATCCATTATCCACGTGTGTTTTAGCAAACTCTCTGTCTGATGTCGGCTGTCTTAGATTTCACCAATTTATGATTTTCACGCGGGCCTAGCAGATCACATCTGGTTTACCGGAACCACCATAAAAGGCTTCGTTAACCAAATATACCGAAGTGAGTAGTAAATTTTTTTGCCCAATTGATTTACAACCGACTTTGGCTGAATTCATTCTTTATTTTGGGTGTTAGTTAGTTCTCCAACTGAAAAAATTGATGTGGATTGGAAAACTTTTAAAATTCAATAACATCACCTTGTCTTCATGTTTAACTAGAACATTTCTAAAAATGTCTGTACCTGAAACGAATCTGGTTGATAAAGTCAAGGATGTAGACATTGACGACACTGGAAAGTTTAAGTATATCTTAGCCAAGGTGTACAAAACAGGGAATCCCAATGATGAGTCCACTTCAAAACACGTAGTTAGAGGGTATTCAGACTGCCCATATCATGGTACGAGCTGTATATATACTGGCGTTGTAAAACAAAATACTGTACTGTGACCTTATTTTGACACGAAGTGATTGAAGCATTTCTATTAACGCTTTACTGTCATAACAGGGGACGTATTCGATCGACTTTTAGAAGAAATAAAAAATGTGGGCGGAATATATTTAGCTGCGGATTGCCTGGGCGGCGGTCGTATACAAAGGGATCAGGGAAAGATATTAGTATATGGCTATTCTCAAGTAAGTTTTTTTTTAATTGATAAAGCAATACATATTATATTACGGAAAAAGATCTCCATGAGTAGCATACCACTGTGTAAAACATTTTTCGGAAATGATTGCTGGGAGGTTGAATTTTCTCAATTAACTTGATAATCAGGTTTTCTATGGGTCGGGTTGATTTGTACCATGCGCGAAAAAGCACATTGAAAAGGGCAATCTAAAGTGTCCCAAAACCCGTAATTGATGATTTTACGCGTTTAAACCTATTAACTGAACTATATTTTATGTCAATATGAAAGAGAATGTGTTTTTTTAATTACCTGCAAGAATTTAGGTCTCTAACTGCAGTCAATTTTAAACGCAAGAGAAATTTCCAAAACACAACAAAATGAGTACACATGTGCGCCGAATACATTGGCAGCTTCCAATGAAACTGTACGTCATTGTACTCAAATTGGATGGGATCATTTCAATTATAAAACTATAATGAGTTGTTAAATTTAATTATTTTAACGTTCTAATCCAATTTAAGTACACTCTGTATGTCTTTTATATAGCTTCAGTGAGAGCTGTCAATGTATTCGGCGCACATGTGTACTCATTTTGATGTGTTTTGGAAATTTCTCTTGCGTTTAAAATTGACTGCAGTTAGAGACCTAAATTCTTGCAAGTAATTAAAAAAACACATTCTCTTTCATACTGACATTAAATATAGTTCAGTTAATAGGTTTAAACGCGTAAAATCATCAATTACGGGTTTTGGGACACTTTAGATTGCCCTTTTCAATGTGCTTTTTCGCGCATGGTACAAATCAACCCGACCCATAGAAAACC
>Ga0210040_10005949_pt1 | contig 15365 bp, 8 predicted proteins | sample CryGeyCG12114_NA_FD_185462 | JGI IMG/M metagenome (GOLD analysis project Ga0210040, IMG submission 185462) | Groundwater microbial communities from aquifer - Crystal Geyser CG19_WC_8/21/14_NA (SPAdes) (version 2) | ecosystem: Environmental > Aquatic > Deep subsurface > Groundwater | place: USA... | reverse complement strand
GCGGTACAGCTCGGACGAGGTGGTAAAAGAGTTGACCAGGACCAACGTCGGCTTGGCCGAGTCGTACTCGTGAGGCATCTGGTACGCAGCATCGATGCCCCCCAGGTGGGGAACACGGACCGTCTTCGTGGCAGGCATGGCTGTAAGTTAGTGGTAGCTGGTCACAACAACGAAACACACGCTCACAGTGCGAGAGGAGTGGCAGAGCTAGCTGGACCCAAAGACGCTATGATGCTGTGGTGGTGCTTTGTACTTTCGAGGAGTGACTTTCGAGATCACCGAATGACTCTCTACCCCTCTCTTCATGGTGGTCTCGAAACAGTGCCGATGTCAGGGCGGACATGGTCTGCGGACATTCTCCGCATCCGTCGAGCCCTCACTTGAGATAATCCCCGGAACTCGAGGGATGTCTGGCTCGTGGACGACAACTTGCTTCTCCACACTCTCGATCGACCACGATGATGGGGGAGACATGCCGGCGCTGTGGTCCGCGAAGCGAAAAGCGGAGACTGGAGGTGCATCTGGTCGTAACGCTGCTTCAGCCTCTACACTCGATGAATGGGGATCTCGGGCGATTCCACCGCCAAGTCCTCATCTTTGAGCCGAGAGTGAGAGACGAGCAGAGCTTGCTACGGCCGGCCGTACAAAACAGAGGCAAAGGACACACCGCGCTAAAAGTGGAGAGAGATTGACGAGAAGCGTGCATTATGGGCGAGTGGAAAATTGGTATCCCGACCCTGAACGAATACTGTAAACTTTGGTTGCGCAATTGAGGACTATGTGAGTTTCGGGCACACGGTCGGTTTCGCCAAGATACCTGGAGACTTCAAGAGAAACAAGACTACGACGACCCCTTTGTGGCTGGCTGTAGTAGGGGCATGTGGGCAGTACTTCGTACAACATATGACATGGACCGAGCAGTGCCAGTAATGTTAGACCGGCGAATTAGCGGCTTTGGGTGGCAATCCTATGTTTGGCCCGGTCGCCGAATCGATGACCTATTCCGACTGGACAGTCACCACCTTTAATAGTTCAGCCAAACCTCTGTGCCCGGGTTTGGGGACAAAGATGCTGGCCTCTCTTAGCCACTAAATGGTTAGGGTTATGAATATGTGGCAGAGCACGGCCATCTGCATGACTGCTGTAGTCGTCGAACTTGATTCTTGTGTCAACCCAGCATAGAACACCGTAGATTTAGAGCAAGCTGACCGGTCAAAGGGAAATCGATACTTTGCGCTGTCATGAACCTTGAAGCGTATGATAACATGATTGACAATTGGCAGACAAGGAGCTATCCTTCATATTAACGCTATGAGTGTGGGAAGCAAGTATCACTCTCGATTCGCCTGCTGCTAGACGAGACGATGCTCGGCCGCCGAGTATGCATCGCTAGGAGCCCGTCCAAGAAACATTAGGAAGCAACAATATGAATGACCTGTTGTCAAATGATTTCGTCAAGCATCAATCATCACGGTCCCGACCACCCCTTCCGGCAACTTGGCCATTGCTTGGGTGAGGCGCTCTGCCTGTAATATCCTGCCATGTAGCCCCAAATCTTCTTCCTGTGCTTGCCAACAAGCCTTCCTCCTCCTCCTCAATCGCATCCTCGTCGTCCTCGGGATCACCCAGTTTTGGTGTTCGGAAGAGTAGCAGTACGAAGGCTATCAAGAAGACGCCTAGAAAGACGAATTGTGCCCAGAAGTCGACCACACCGAAGAAAGGGAAGTTAACTGTGACACGGTTCAAAAAGTTCGAGGCCACAGATGGTGTGCAAACGTTCTTGGCAGCTGCACTTTCTTCGCGCTCTGAGCAGGCGATAATGTGGTTGCGGTGGCTCGAGCAATCTGGCTGGTCGCCTGGAAGACGTGGCGGATGTGCACAATATGTTTGAGGCCCAAATGTGGCATACTGCGGCGCAACCATCATCGCAATGGAATAGTTCATTGCTAGGGTCATCAGAGTCAACATCACAGTCGCCATAAGCAGGGCTTGTGGCGACGTATGTGCCTTGCGGATGCGGAAGATGGTAATCCACAGGAGACGTATTCCAATCGTCGCAATACCGATAACGCTAGCGCTGAAGAACAGCATAACGATGAGCAGAAAAATGACATAGTCGATTGGGAATACTTTTGCTGTCTTGACAAGAACCCAGTTGATTGGCTGGAAGATCCTGACATGCGCAAGCACGTAACCACAATGGCGCTTGCAGACCGAATGAGTAGCTTTGTCGATGCCTGTAATGAGCATGCTGACGAAGATTAAGACGACGACAATGACCAGCAGAATGCCAATCAGGAGCTTAACAGGTCTGAAGATGGCTTCGGTCTTGATCCAAATCTTCCAGAAAATGTTCTGATCTTTACCCGAGTTCTCATCCGCTAAACGTTGATGTCTACGGAGAGTTCGCTCTTCTCGCACCAGAGCATCAAGCTCACGCTGATCCTTGGAAGACAAGCCATCCGGGTTGCCTTGAGCGCGGCCTTCGAGCTGCCGCTGGCGTTCGAGGTTGCTCTCCAACTGAGACGCAGACGTTTCCGAGAGCGCAGGGGCAGATATACTAGGAGCAGACTTGATAAGTGTCAACGGCAAGAGTGCCAAGCCCGCTGCGGTGTAGAAGCAGTAGATGACGATGCCAATGGTGATGAGCAGACCGAGCGCAAAAGTCAAAGCCCTCTCACCATGGTTCTCAGACAAGAGGTTCTTGAAGAAGTCTAGGCCGAAGTGTGCACCCTTTCGATGGCGTGCAACTGGCACGAAGAAGCCGACCAGGAAGATGGCCACGCACAAGAATAGGAAGGCAGAAGTGTACTTGAGAGCACCCGCAAACCTCGAACCGAAAGTTTGTGAACCTTCCTCGGACGCGACCTCATCATACTCTTCGTACCAAAAGTAAGTGAAAGGTACGACAAGCAGACATAGGACCGCATCGAGGGAGTAGAGCGTGTAATAGACAATGCGTAAAGTTTGTGTGATACCATCGACCCTGTCTTGCGTAGCCCAACTCTTGCGTCTTCCATCCTTTGAGCTCACAGTACTCGAGACCAATGCCACGTCGACGGGTAGGAGGAGCACAGTTGCGAGCAAGCATGTGATAGTGAAGATGCAGACAATGGTGACGTAGACGGATCGTTCACGCTGAGTTTGATAGAGGTAAACGAAGAGAGAGGCAACGGAGAGGAGGATGACAACGGCGACTGCATAGACAACCCAGATCAGGGTTGTCTGGATGTAGCCAGCGGTTGCCATAGTCGAGAAGGATGGATCCATCCAGGCGGAGAGTAGGTCCATGGTAGGCGACGACAGTTGATTGAGAGCCTTGGAAGCAACACAGATACTCTTGGGATGAGCTATCACAACGCGTATCACCACAGAGACGCCTTGATAGAAAGCTGCGTTCAAGGTGCACTGCGGTCAAGAGATCAACTTGATGTCTTAAGCTCTGTTTGAGCAGATGGGATCATAGATGGCACTTGAGCCTTGGAAACAGGAAATCATGGACTCGAAGAAGCGGTTGGCGGCATGTGGCAGGTGGCAGGTGGCAGGTGCCAGTGGCAGCTTCCAGGCGGCATCAGCGTCATGTGGCTCGAGCTGAGAAGCGCCAGTCTCAGGCTGAGGCATCAAGATCCACTTGAGCTTCACTGGCAACTTGAACTTCAGGTTCTAACTTACCTAGGTAGGTACTTAGCTACTACTAGTCCAGGTTGACCGCTGGATATCACGTGTCTGACACGTGCTGCCAAGACCTTGGGAGCCTTGCACTCAGGCTGCCAGTGACAGTCCAACTTGAAGTTCACCACCGTGACGCGACTGTCCTGACCACATACACATACAGAACTCAAACCTAACTGGAACGCATGGCTCTTACTGACCTCCTTTGAAAAGCTGTCGTGGTATCTTCGGGATGATTACTGATGCTCAAGTCATCATTTCCCCAGCCTCTCCTTGATCTCACCGCTCCTCGAGATCAATATGCAGTGCTACTCGGAGCTTGTGCCTCCATCAGGCGTCACCGATGCATTAGCATTGCCTTTCACTTCTGCCGATGCTCGGAACTTGATCGTTGCTCGAACATCCTTGCTACAAGTGTACACTTACAAACAAGTCAACAATGGCCATGACACGAAGCTAGTTCTTGTCGATGAATTTTCCCTGTCTGGCACAATATCTTCCTTGGCGAGGGTAAGCGTGTCATCGTCGAAAAGTGGTGGTGATGCTGTTTTGGTGGCTTTGCGTGATGCAAAATTGAGCCTCATTGAATGGGATCCACTCCAGCATAGCATATCTACCGTCTCAATACATTATTACGAACAACATGATCTGTCAAGGAGCCCTTGGTTGCCAGACCTCAAGGACTGTCCAAGTCATCTCACCGTCGATCCAAGTAGTAGATGTGCCGCCTTCAATTTCGGCGTCTCTAATCTGGCGATCATTCCCTTCCGTCAATCTGGCGACGACCTGAACATGGACGACATTGACGACATCGAAGAAGAAAAGCCAATCACGACTCAGAGAGAAGGTGACGATGGCCATACCAATGGTCACCCCGCACCATATCTTCCATCATTCGTTTTGCCTCTCACTGTTCTCGATCCTGGTCTTCTCCATCCCATCGATATTGCATTCTTGCACGAGTATCGAGAGCCTACTATTGGCATACTCTACTCCACGGCTGCACGGTCAGCAAACATGGCTTTTGACCGTAAGGATGTCACCATGTACGCGGTATATACACTCGACCTCGAACAAAAAGCATCCACCACTTTGCAATCAATTCAAAAGCTACCCAACGACTTATACAAGGTCATGGCTTTGCCTGCACCTGTAGGCGGATCACTGTTGATCGGCGATAATGAGCTTGTGCACGTCGACCAAGGAGGCAAGACTAATGCTATCGGCGTTAATGAGTTTGCCAAGGAGGCGTCCGGGTTTCCGATGGGCGATCATTCTGAGTACAGAATGCGTTTGGAAGGTTGTCAGTTGGCGCAACTTGCATCTACAAGTGGCGACATGCTACTTATACTGGCGTCCGGCGAAGTAGCTACACTGAGCTTCCGACTCGATGGTCGTTCTGTTTCGGGACTATCACTGCAACGTCTAGATTCAGACAACATCTCGAGTATTTTCAAGGGACGAGTGTCGGCTACTGCCCACCTTGGACTTGGTCGCTTGTTCATCGCAAGCGAAGAGCTTGACTCATTGCTCATATCGACTACAAAGAAAACTGCACAATTAAAGAAGCAAGGCTCCCGCGCCCCTCAGCAATCGAATGGCACCGGCGAGCAAGATGGCGATGACGATTACATGGATGAAGATGAAGATGAGGATGATCTGTACGCAGACCTGAATATCAATGGCACATCAATTACAAATGCCATTCTTGGCAGTAATTTCCGCGTTCTGGACCGCCTGCCAGTAATCGCGTCATTGCGGGATGTCACGTTTGGAAAGGCTGTCAAGCGGAAGCGCGAAGACGAAGACGACCAACCGAAGCTGCCAGGTAGACTTGACCTTGTGGCCGCTTGCGGACAGGGTCGTGGAGGTAGCTTGGCCTTTTTCTCACGAGAACTTGAGCCCAGAATCACCAAAAGGATCAAACAGGATAACGTAAACGGTGTTTGGTCCTTCACAGCACAGAAAAAGGCAGGCACCACAAAGGCCGGCACAAATCCTTCCTACCACGACCACGTTATCTTGTCTCATTTATCGCCAAATGGAACGTTTGAATGCACTCTCTGGGCATCAAAGGATGGCAGCTTACACCCGAAAGAGGGCACCGACTTCGACACCTCAATAGGGCCGACTATTGCAGTAGGCAGAATTGACTCCCACGGCCTTACCGTACAAGTCTCGCCGACGGAGATCAGAATTTATAATTCTGGTATGTCTACACGATTCGCGTTTTAGGCTTTAGCTGACTTCCACAGATTTTGATCTTGCCCAAATATTCCTCATCGAAGACGAAGATGCCGGTTTGACCGCTCGAGCAGTGAGTGCCTACTTCGCTGATCCTTACGTTGTACTTGTGAAGGACGACTCGAGCATATTGGTCTTACAGGCGGACAAAACTGGAGAACTGGAGCCGATGGACTTGCCGGAGCAGCTCCGTTCAAAGCAATTCCTCTCGGCTACTTTCTATCATGACCAGCACGACTTTTTCCAGACATCTAGGTTCAGTATTGGGTCATCACCTGCACCACAACAGCTCATACTAGCCGTCTTGACAACAGATGGATTGCTGACACTCTACCCACTGCCAAGACTCGATATTCAAATCTTTCAATACCATGGGTTGGACTTTCTGCCACTTGAATTATCTACAGATATGCCTATACCCAAGCACTGGCGCAATCGTGATACTTTAGCAGAGCTAGTTTTGGCCGATCTTGGCGACGAGGACGACCAGCAACCATATCTGATCGTCCGAACAAGAGCAGATGACCTTGCAATATACCAGCCCTACGCCGTGCCCGGCATTACCGGATCCTTCCGTTTTAAGAAAGCTGTTGCCAAGGGGGCCGTGGCGCCAGACAAGGCAGAGCCGGAAGGACAGCATCTACCCCGACAAGCTATGCAAGCATGGCCGAACATTGGAGGTTTCGCAGCGATTGTGGTTCCTGGTTCCCGACCGTCCTTGATCATGAAGTCTGCAAGAAGCATGCCTCGTGTCTACAATTTTCGCCTGCGCAAGGCCCGATGGTTCAGTGTTTACCATGACAAGTCCTGTGCACACGGGCTGTTGTTTGTTGATGATGATGGACAAATCCAGATAGCACAGCTACCACAAGACACGATCTATGGCATTTCGGATTGGCTAGTAAACAAGGTCGAACTAAACGACGATATATCAAATGTTACCTACTTCGAGCCCAGTGAGTCGTATGTGTTAGCGATGAACCACAAGAAGGCCTTCATACTTCCGCAGGACGACGAGTGGCATCAGGAATGGCAGGGCGAGCAGACCAATTTCCTCCCGACGAACACGCAAAGCTCATTGAAGCTATTCAGCGCAAAGAGTCATTCGATCATCAGTCAACATACCTTCGACGAGTCAGAAAGGGTACTGTGTCTTAAGACTATCAACCTTGAGGTTTCTGAAGAGACCCATGAACGGAAAGATCTCATAGTTGTGGGCACGGCAATCGTCAAAGGGGAAAACGTTACCACGCGAGGCAACATCTACGTATTCGACGTCGTGGACGTCGTGCCACAACCAGGTGTACCAGAAACAGATCTGAAGCTGAAGCTTGTCACAAAAGAGGATGTCCGAGGAGCAGTAAGCGCTGTTGATGCTGTTGGATCCCAAGGCTTCATGCTCGTAGCGCAAGGTCAGAAGTGTATGGTTCGGGGGCTAAAAGAAGACAACTCCATCCTACCCGTTGCTTTCATGGATATGCGGTACTACACCAAGATCGCCAAAGAGCTCAAGGGCACTGGCTTGTGCATTCTGGGCGACGCATTCTCCGGCATGTGGCTCATGGGCTATTCGGAGGAGCCGTACAAGATGCAATTACTTGGCCGAGATTTCCAGGACCCACCGGTATTTGCAGCGGAGTTCCTGCCGGACGGGAAACAACTCTACATACTCACGTCAGACGACCAAGGCGAGCTCCGAGTCCTGCAATATGATCCTGAAAACCCGAAGACGGAGCGAGGGACGAAACTGCTGTTAAGAAGCACATTCAAAACGGGAACATTTCCCACCAAAATGACACTGCTGCCACGTGCGCCAACCTCATTAGAGTTGGCGGAAGGAGTGCCAGGAGACGATGTGGACATGAACAGTGTTTATGCTCGCCATCAGGTCCTTGTCACCACGCAGGAAGGTGCCATTGCTCTGATCACGCCATTGTCAGACTACCAGTACAGACGTCTATCAACATTGCAGAATATCATGATCACTAACCTCGAGCATGCATGTGGTCTCAACCCGAGGGCGCATAGACAGGTGGAGACAGATGGACTTGGGGGACGAGGCATGGTGGACGGCAATCTGATCAAGAGATGGATGGACCAGAGTAGCCAGCACAAGAGCTCGACGGCGGACAAGGCGGGTGGTGCAGTGTGGGATATCGCTGCAGATCTAGAGGCTGTTGGCGGAGCTGGATTGGCGTACTTGTGAGCATGAACAGCTGGTGCTGCATGCAAGCAAACTGGCTATCGCAGTCAAGTAGTAGGTTCTTCCAACTCGATACAGCTCGAATGAGCTGAAGACAAGACACAAGCCCCCCATTGGCAAGCCGTTGATTGGAATGCCAGCGGCCCGATTGTCAAGACGTTCAAGCCTGTAAGGTACGAGTACTTGTAGAGATGACAGTGTAGCGTCACGTGTCGGTCGTTTTGTAGTCACACCATATTGCATTCTTGGTTTTATACTCACATACCAATAATTCCTCTTTCAGCGGATGGATTTCCCGAAGTCGATTATCTGCGGTGGCGTCTACCCACGAGCCATCCATTCACAGAATTACTCGCAGGAGGTCTGTGAGCTTTCACAGCGACGGCGGTGACCAAAACAGCCTTAATTGTGTAGGCTGATATGGCCATGACTTTTCATCGTCCAGGGCAAAGTCGCCAGTCTTTGTTGTTCAGTTCACCTGAAATGAGTGGACGGACAGTGGCTTTGACACATGCCTCCTCGATTTCCACGTGCTCTAAATGTTTAAAGACACGAGGCCTGTTCCACCAGTAACCTGCGCCATCAGATTAACTATGCACGCCAACTTCGACGAGCAGCAACTTGATTCGTGATAATATGTTTGACGAAACGCCACAAGGCTCTTGGCCGCTTCGCCCGTGCCATGGATTTTGTTGCATTGATACTTGAGTGAGTCCTTCGCAAAGATCGACATGCTATTGATGATCCACGAAAGCCTCAGCGTCAACCACTGCGCCTCCGCTGCTCACGCTTCGTCCGCCACATGCCAGCGGGTTGTCTCTTAGGTTTCCACATCCCTATGCGGCAGTCCACGATTTCGACTCTCATCTTCTCAGATAGTCTCGGAGACGAAAGAGTGTCGTGATTACCATCTTTCGCTCGTCGGAGCTTGATGATATCATTGTCAACAAACACTGCGCCTACATGCGCCGCTTTCGCTGAACATGTCTCGAACACGGACACAAACCCAATCTCGCAATGACGTGAGATACGCCCATCAAGCAGAAAAACTGTCGCTGCATTCGAGCGAGTCCATATCCGAAAAGTCGAAAGGCGGCGTTGCTGTCGAAGCAAAATTTGTAACGCCTTTAGATCCGGTCATCCAGACTGCAGATGGTAACAGGCTACCTACCGTCCCAGTGGACGAGGCCCATAAAATCAACACATTAAAGAACCTGAAGGATGGCAAGAAGCCGCGGACTGATATCCTTCGCCCGCGCGGCCTCAGCAGGTTCTACCGACGTGGCGCTGGTGCCGACAGTCCCGAAAAATCGCAGAATGCGCCCTTGACAGATCAACATGATGGCGAAGGAGCCCGTCTGGGCGCAGCCATACCACCATCTCGAACGCATCCTCTGTTCCCTCCACTACCTCTGTACGGACCTCCTTCACGGCTTCGCAAAGTACAGTGCCGATTCTTCCGTCTTTCGTCTTTCTTGCTTTCCACAGGGTTCCTCCTGGTCATAGTCCTGGGCGCGATCTTTACATCGATACCACCTGTAGCCAGATGGATATGGTTACGGATCACGTTGCGGGATCCGGACCAAGGACGACCCTTCTTAGAGGAGGAGAGGCGCAGGCAAGCCCTCCGAGAAAAGGAGGAACAAGATTGGCTGCACCAGAAAAACAAGCGACGCAGGAGAAATTCTCAACACAAGCCTGACACGGCGTCAATGTCCACTGACGAGGAAGGATCGTTCGAACCTCTGGAGGGTGGACCGGACAAACTGGTTTGTGACGCTCGATACTATGCTCGCAGAGTAGGTTTGGATGTTGAAGTGTTCAAGGTGCAGACCGAAGACGGTTTTATAATATCGTTGTGGCATGTCTATAACCCCAAGGAATATACCCCAGTGCCGCAGTCTGAACGGAAGGAGGGATCCCCAGAAGTGTTTGTCCGTGACGCCAACGGGCTGCAGAAGTCTGTCCGCCGGCAGTACCATGATGGAAGGCGAAGGTATCCGGTACTTATGATGCACGGCCTGCTGCAAAGTGCCGGTGCTTATTGTACAAATGATGATGACAGCCTTGCATTCTATCTTTGCAAACAAGGTTACGACGTGTGGCTCGGCAACAACAGGTGCGGTTTCGAGCCCGAGCATGTACTTCTTGAGTATCACGATCCTAGGATGTGGGCATGGAACCTACGACAAATGGGCGTCATGGACCTCCCAGCATTTGTGTCCCGCGTGCTCGAAGAGACTGGCTTCGAGAAACTGGGCCTGGTCTGCCATAGTCAAGGAACGACACAGACTTTTGTGGCTTTAGCCAAAGAGCAACGACCTGACCTTGGAGACAAGATTAGCGTTTTTTGTGCTCTTGCTCCGGCAGCGTATGCAGGCCCACTTATTGGCAAGATGTACTTCAAGTTCATGCGGATCATTTCTCCAGCAATGTTCCGCATGTTCTTTGGCATTCATGCCTTCATACCACTCATGATGACCATGCACGGCATTCTACCGGGCAGTCTATACGGAGCGATAGGCTACAAGGTGTTCTCGTTCCTGTTCAATTGGACGGATGTGAGATGGGATCGCGGAATACGAGATCGCCTTTTCCAGTTTTCCCCCAGTTATGTTAGCGCCGAGAGCATGCGGTGGTGGCTTGGGAGGGAGTGCTTTGCAAAGCAGAGGTGTGTCCTTGCCACGCGGGAAGAGGGTCAGATCGAAGATGTCGAGGACGAGCAAGCCGAGTTGAAGCGAGAAGCGGAAGAGGAAAAAAGAGAGCAAGCGGAAGCGCAGAAGAGTGACCGTGGCAAAAACGCCTGGTATAATGAAAAAGTTCCGCCCATGGCGCTGTGGGTGGCAGGAAGAGACGACCTAGTTGATGGAAGAAGATTGCTGCGCAGATTCGAGAGGGGCAGGGAACCTCACGTTAATCTGGTGTACAGCAAGGTCATCGAAGAATATGAACATCTCGATGTGATCTGGGCCATGGATGCGATCGAGCAGGTCGGAAAAGAAGTCAAGCAGGTCATTTGGCAGACTATGTCAGAGGATGCTAGGAAATCATGTCGCATGCCTCTTGGAGTTGAAGAGATCAAGCGTGCTGCGGACGACGAAGAAATGGATGGTACACCTGCTTGACGCCACGACGTGAAATGATGGATGCTAAAATGATAATATAGGACGAAGATTTGGAATATACCCGTCTGCAAGCGTGGCGCAGGACCGAAGGCATAGATAGATAGAACATAATCAGCGTGAATATACATAATGAAAGCGATTTCAGACCTCAGACATCTAATCACGGAAACCTACGACTTTCGATCTCTTTGCTGTCTGCGAAGAGGAGCTTTCGCTGTGGCACTAATAATACTCGACGCCTGTGATCGTGGCGACTAATTGAGTCAAGGTGGACCCAGACCGCTGTATCATTGGGCGACAAATTTGGGTCGATAACGATCTAGGCGTGTCCTCGCATCACGAACATCACTGGTGCTGTCCACGGGTTCTTTCGTCAATTATGTCACCACTCTGAGTGACTAGTTCTCTCGCAACTTTTTCAGATGACTACGAATCGTTTGACGATCATATCGTGGATTATATATTTGATCCCGCGGTTTTGACCCCTAATTAGGCGCACAAAACCTACTACAAGCCCGCGGTATGTCTTCACAGACTCAGATACCTTATTAGCAATAACTGATAAATTCAATAGTGGCACAATTGGTCAGCGCGTGAGACTTTTAACACAATCAATTTGTGTGAGATTATCTCAAGGTTGAGAGTTCGAGCCTCTCCGCGGGCGTCTACGTCTGAGACTTCGGTCCATGTTTTTTTTTGGTTGGTTTGTTGGTCCTTTGTGCTCTCTCTCGTTCTAACGGGATGTGGCTGAGTACCTACGATATAAATAGTACGTAATGGTGACCCTTTCGGCCTCGAAAATCTACTGCATGGCGAATGGACGATCTTAACTTGAAGGTCAAGGTTATCTGCCAAGCTTTGGATTCTACTCAGGTACTTAGGTACCTGCCTAAGGTATGCACTATCTTGCATACATTCTCACAATAAACAGCTTCCGGCATTGAAGAAAGTACGAAAGCCTCATGTCAAAGCTTACTTTCTACGACGAAGTTGTTGTCTACATCGTAGGCTTCCTATCATCACACGCCTATGAGAGTCAAATGCATTGCAATCGGACAAGGCCTAGATTTCTTAGCACTACAACTTACTCCAGCAGCTGCCACAGCCACAACTTCGCTTATCAACTTTTCCATGCAGTTTCGATCGTACCTTGTAGAGCATTCATGCACGACAATCTCCGTTTGGTCCGGTGTTACTCTACATCCAGTAGCAGGCACCTGATATACCACTGCAGCCTGGCACACACTTCATGGCGACATGGGGGAAACGGTGGTGAACTGGGTATGGTCCTGACGCCTCAGAACGATAGAGTTTCAGTTCCACATCGGGCATGTCCATGCGCGAACTATCACGTCTCATCCGTCCTTCCGTTCACGAATCACAGCATCTTTCCTTCGCAGATTCGCAACACACCCTTCTGAACGCCCTGGTTCGAAAGTGACCCCGACCCCGACCTTCTTCTTGGAAGCTTGAACTTGGGCTTGAAGGTGCATGGCAATAATAACATACATCCCGTTCAAGCCAGCGAGTTCCCTTATTCGGTCGCTTAGCCACACCCCTCGTTACCCTGGTCCTGACCGAGCGCTCCATAACGTCCGTGCGTGCGGACCTCGACCGCGTCTTGAAGACAGCCTCTCAATCTACAATGTATTTAGGCCTACAGTACAAAGACTTGCCTCCGGATGGAAGGGTACAGTCCTTTGCAAAAACACTCACGGAAACAGGCTGCTCAGCTCCGCTGTCAATGCAAAAGCCTGAGCACGTCGATAAGATACGCATTGACGACCCTGCACAGTAGCCCCAAACATTGCTGACTCGTGGCTTTAACTGATAGCGAACGATTAACTTAGTTGCAGAATCTGGGGTGGTTGGCCTGTTAGTGCCAGTCCGGCAGTGTTGTCCCGCACAAGCTCGACCGCGAAGCGAGGATGTCCCCACCGCGAAACCACTTGCAGAAGGACCCCCGGCAACTCTTATCTCTCGCGTCCCATCATCATATGCTTACAACCAATAGCATGACATACACTTACCTTTGCAATACTAACACTAATCATGCCCGCCTGAGGGGATGTTCGGCTTGGCCAACTCCCTGCTTCTGCTACTTTCGTTCTGTAGTATATGTTTCCTGCCTTTCGCTGTGCATGACTGCCATAGGAATCCATTGAGCACGTTGCGTGTTACAACCTGATCCTATACCCCGGATTTGGTGTCTTCCCGCCATCCCATCCGAGACACCCGAGGCACACGTACAGTCGCAAGTATGAGCGCAGACTTCCGCAAAGAGGGCAATGTCTCCGTCCAGCGCAGATCGGTCGCTGAGGAACCGGTAACTTCAGTGCTTGGAGCACATGAAGTACCGGTCTATGATCGCGAACTCACTGCCGACGAACATGTCCTGGCCAGCCTTGGGTACAAGTAAGTGACCAACTGCGATGTCACACAACGAAGCTAATCAGAAACAGACCAGAGTTCAAGCGCGAGTTCTCGCTATGGACATCCTTTTGTGTATCTTTCGCCGTTCTCGGTCTCCTCCCATCCTTCGCCTCAACTCTGTGGTATGGAATGGGTTATGCTGGCACGCCGGGTATGGTTTGGGGCTGGATCATAGCCATGATTTTTATTCAGTGCGTTGCTATGGGCATGGGTACGTCATCCAGAGCGAGATCCGCATGGGCTGGCTGACATTTGTAGCTGAATTGTGCTCTTCAATGCCCACTTCCGGCGGTTTGTATTACGCCTCGGCCGTCCTTGCGCCTCCAGGCTACGGCCCTCTCGCGGCCTGGATTACGGGATGGTCCAACTGGCTTGCCCAAGTCACAGGCGCGCCTTCGGTTGATTATGCACTATCGGCGATGGTACTAGCTGCTGTATCCATTACAAGTCCGACTTATGTTCCGCAAAACTGGCATGTCTTTCTCCTCACTGCCTTTATAATGATCCTTCACGCATGTATCTCCAGCATGCCGACACGGTGGATTGCGCAGTTCAATTCATATGGCAGTACCTTCAACATCATTGCGCTTCTCATCACTATCATCATCATCCCAGCCGCCAACAATCGTCCAGAGCAGGGATTGCCACGGTTCGCATCAAGCAAATCGGTCTGGGGCGAGTTCTACGAGGGTACTGACTACCCCAATGGTATTGCTGTCATTATGTCATTCGTGGCGGTGATCTGGACCATGTCTGGATACGATGCGCCATTCCATTTATCGGAGGAATGCTCGAACGCCAATATAGCATCGCCTCGAGCGATCGTCTTGACATCTGCTATTGGTGGACTCTTCGGGTGGTTCTTGCAGCTCGTTACGGCATATACTGTGATCAGTATCGACGATGTATTGGAATCCGACCTTGGTCAGCCATGGGCGGCATATCTGCTTCAGATTCTGCCACAGAACACCGCTCTGGCTGTTCTGGGTATGACGATTGTTTGCGGCTTCAGTATGGGTCAGGGTTGTATGGTGGCTGCGTCTCGAGTAACATATGCCTACGCTCGGGATGATTGCTTTCCGCTCTCGCGTATCTGGAAGAAAGTCAACCGCCGGACGCAGACACCAGTCAACGCAGTATGGTTCAACACTACCATCGGCATTCTGTTGGTGACGTTGCTCTTTGCTGGTGATATCGCCATCGGTGCCATCTTTTCCATTGCGGCTATCGCTGCCTTCGTCGCATTCACTATCCCAATCACGATCAGGACATTCTTCGTGGGCAATCGATTCAGGCCTGGTCCGTGGCACCTTGGAAAATACTCACCAATCGTGGGGACCTTAGCGACCTGCTTTACCTTGCTCATGATCCCTATCTTGTGCTTACCCAGCGTGACAGGGAACAACTTGGATCCCTCACTGATGAACTGGACTTGTTTGGTGTGGGGTGCGCCAATGCTGGGTTCAATGGTTTGGTGGGTGGTGGACGCACACAGGTGTAAGTTTGGTCTGCGCCCCGGTTGTTGTAACCAAATTACTGACGAGACAACAGGGTTCAAAGGACCCAAGATCAACATCGAACACGCAATGCTCGGTCGAGAAGGAAATGTCATTGATTCGAAAGAAGCAAATGATGACTCGAGCCAGGAAGGTGGTGCTGCGGCAGACAAGAAGGCTATCAATATGGCA
>Ga0210040_10005948_pt1 | contig 15365 bp, 10 predicted proteins | sample CryGeyCG12114_NA_FD_185462 | JGI IMG/M metagenome (GOLD analysis project Ga0210040, IMG submission 185462) | Groundwater microbial communities from aquifer - Crystal Geyser CG19_WC_8/21/14_NA (SPAdes) (version 2) | ecosystem: Environmental > Aquatic > Deep subsurface > Groundwater | place: USA... | reverse complement strand
GCTATCACGAGGTTTGTGCTGCCGACAACAATCGCAACAAGAGCAAATCTATGCCTTTTCGCCTTCGTCTGAGAAATCTGTTCCGCGGGCTTGGCTTTCGAGCAAGATGCCTTCTTGCATGTTTCGAGTTCGAAAACACCATCATGCACGCCGGTCTTGGCTCCGCATCTGTGGGTGACTGCATTCGATGTTACACAGATCTAAAGGCAGATCAGCCACGTTGCGAATTCCAGGACTCCCGCCATGCTTCGACCTTGATGTGTATTGCTAGCATGCCGGAGCCTCGTTTCAAGCCCGTCTCTCCCGTACGTGCAGAAGCAGTTCTCCTTCTGGCGATATGCCGCAAGGCGTGAATGCACAGCTGCATCTACTGACAAATGCCGAGGTCCACGCTTCTTACAATGCTGGTCACATCCCTGAGCGAGGCTTTCTTAGGTGCTATAGAGAGGTCATCCACAAGCGCAAGGTACATAACAGGAGGTGCCCGCTCTTGATCTGCTTCAACATGTTGTTTAGAAGTCTATCAGCTCAAGATGTTTCCGACAGGTAGCAGTCTTCTGCTTCTTGCTGTGAGCACCCTCTCAAAGCTCGTCAATGCGAGCCCTCAGCATGCGCGCGATGTGCAATCACCTTACGCACACTCCAGCCAGTCGATCGAATTGAAAGCCATTAAGCACGTTGCGAGCGAGTCCTTCAAGCATGCTGCCCCCCTCCGTGCCAGATCCAACCAACAGACCGCTCCCAGCAACGAAACGATACACGTTCTAGGGCGTGCTCCTTTGTTTGCCGCTCCAGTCACAATCGGATTTCAGACATTCAACCTGCTCATCGACACTGGTTCAGCTGATACCTGGGTCGCAGACTCATACTTCAGTTGCATGATGGAGTACCGTGCTTACCCTGCTAGCCAGTCCTACTGCGCTCTCAATTCAACCTTCGTCCACGATGATGACGGGCCAAGTGATTCGGTCACGTCGGCCACAAATTCCAGCTTCTTCGTGAGGTACGCGGACGGCAGCTATGTTGGTGGACCTCTGAGAACGACATATGTCAGCTTGACTTCTGATGTAGCCTTTCCACAGCTCGTGGGTTTTGCTTCGTCAGTGGCCTTTACCGGTGGCAACCTTACCTCCGGTATCCTCGGCCTTGCTTATTCTTCATTGACGTCTCAATATCCAGGCACCGACTATTGGAACAGTATTCCTTGTCCACTTGAAAGTCCTGGCAATGATGACAGTCCAGCGAACCCGGACGTGCGGTGCAAGCAGCGTAACTATGTCGGCGTCATGCAGAACCTCATATCGCTCGACTCTCTCCGCGATCGTCGATACTTCGCACTTGCCTTATCAAGAGATAGCTCAAACAATTCCGATGGCGGACTCCTCACCTTCGGCGGCACACCCGACTACTACGACCCAAAAGTCAACCTCTCTTCGTCATTCGTAAGCACACCCATCCGACCACTCGCCTACGACTCAACCAACATCACCCGCTTCTACACCATCTCAGTGGAAGGCTTCACCTTCCCCGCCTTCACGAACTACTCAACATCCACAACGTCATCCTACTCCTACTCCAACACAAACGCCCCTAGCACCCACAAACCCCTCCGCCGCACAACCACCAACCAAGCCCACACCATGTCCCAAGCCGACGGCAAATCCCAATTCATCGTCGACTCGGGCACAGAAATAACAACCATCCCATCGCTCTACGCCGCAACATTCAACGCCCTCTTTGACCCGCCCGCATACCAAGAGTACAGCGGCGGCCCGTGGTATCTGAACTGCACCACGCTCTCCTTCGTCCCGCCCTTCGGCATCACGATCGCTGGGCAGACGTTCTACCATAATCCCGAGGATCTCGTGATCAGGAAGCCGAGCAGAGAGTACGACTATGTTTTGGAGGAGTACGTTGAGACAGAGGTTTGCTTTAGTGCTATTCAGGACGCGGAGGAGGTTGGGGGCGGGTACACGAACAATGTCCTTGGACAGCCGACGTTGAAGAATGTGCTTGTTGTGTTCGATGTTGGGGCCTCGAAGATGGGGTTTGCGGCGAGGCCGTATTATGAGTCTTGACGCGGAAGCTATCTACTTCGGCTCTCGTTTGATTGTAATCGTAAAATATCTACGGAAATATCTATTGCTTCTGATACGGCAAGACCCGTACCTGTTGCACCTCCTTCGTAGACTTGAATTGAACTAGGCATCGTCACGATGCTGGGGGTGACCGTTGGTGCGGCCAGGAATCACAAATGAAAAGACATGACGCTTGCTAAAAGTGCTAGTACAGTTGTTCATTCCGGTAGGGCAAGAATGAACCGGGACAAAGGTCACCAGGATTGTCTTGCGATGCTGCAAGAGTGCTTGCTAGCCCTGAGGCAGCAGAGGTCTTCATCACAACCCGCCAGCTGTGATCGTAGTCGTGACTGTAGCTACTGGTGGCGTGTATTGACGAAAAGGCAACACATGGTTGGCATTGTAGGCCGCCGTTGCAGCTTCCTTCGTAGCTGGATTTGCTGTCTCCGCCTGCTGACCAGCCCAGAACTTTGGTGTTTCTGGCACTGGGGCGGCTGGAGGCCTGATCTCGAACCTCTTCTTGTCGTAGGCCGGTGTTGGCATCGGGAAGTCCGTTGCACTTGAAGGCGCCGAGTTGTCAGTCCGCGGACGTCTCGGCATGGCGTGTTCTTTGATTGCTCCTAGGCCGTTGCTGATCTTGGACTTGAAGCCCCTCTCTCGCGGTGAAGCATTCTTCTCCAATGGTGAAGCAGTGCTCTCAGGTGTGTCTGGTGGTCGTTTGCTCTTGGCACTTCTTAGCGAGATGAAGGATTTCTTTGAGGCAATAGACATAATAGATCGCGCCGGACTTTTCATATCAACTGTGCTTGTGACAATACCTGGGCTCTTGCCGCTGTCCGAGCGAGGTACTGGTACAGTCCGTGAGGATGGGAGTGTGCTTTTGCTGCTTTCAGGACGAGGTACTGGAACAGATCGCGAGGAGGTGATAGTACTCCTGCTACTCTGAGGCTCAGCTGACGTGTCTGGTCGAGGCGATGAAATTGGTCCTCTGCTCCGACTAAAACTGGCTGATTTAATGGAGAGTATCGAGGTCGGCGGAGCCCTCTTCTTCTTTCCCAGGACGGTGGCGGGTGAATTTGGTGTGGATCTCGAGTAGTTCGTGTCACCATTGCTCACCAGAGCAGTAGCGACTAGGGAATCGGGGGCGGCACTTGCGATAATTGCTGTGATTGGGGTCGTAACATCTACCTGACGCTGTGTGGCGTGTAGAGCAATACCATCTACTTGCTTGTCAGGATCCGGCTTATCAGGGTGTGAAAGTTGCAACGGTGTTACTACGGGCTCTGGCTCCACGCTGACCTTGGGACTTCTCATCCTCATGGCGCCCGTGACCCCGAGCGGCGTATTCCTGAAACGTTCTCCTTTCCAGGGTATGTTCTCAAAGGCAGATTTCATGGAATGATTGAGCTTTTCCTGCTTCTCCGCCTCGGTGACAGGCGAAGGTAGAGCTTTCGCGAGCCTGAAACCAGCCGCCGTGCTTTCTGCGAGCATCTTGAGAGCAGTTCTGATATCTGGTAACAAATGTTCGTTGGCCCACTCTTCGATCGACTCCACCCAGGCCAGGTAGTGCATGAAATGCTTCTTGTCTCTGAAATCAAACTTGCAAAGTGGCGCTGTCTGGTACGATTCATCCTCCCCAATCCAATGGTGGTTAATGATACCGAATTCGTTATCGATTATGCAGGAAAAGACTGCAGGAGCGTTGAACGGACGTGCTGGTACGTCTGATGAGGCATGGTGCAACAGCAGCCTAATGCCATTCAAGGCCGCTGCGCCATCCATGGCGCAGTAGTTCATTGATGACTCAAGCTCGTGCTTTGCGTTACCGTACGACCTCTCGAAGAAAAGGTATGGGCTATAGACGACCCTGCCGGGATGTATCTGTCCAGTAGTATAATCACTGAGAGTGCCAACGGCAGCCAACCATTGAGGGAGTTCTTTGAACTCTTCCTCGGTAAAAGCGTCTTGAGAGAAACCGGACACAAGACCTGGCCGAGGCATCGGGAAGTCGAACAGAGGTGGGTGCAGATGCTCTGGCGGCGACGGTATGATATCTTGGTCGAAAACTGGCTCCATACAACGTGAGGAACAGCAATTCCCGGGCAACGCGGGGACCACATCGGGTGGGAAGATTGGTGATGCACCAAATCCCCTACCTGCAGCGACATCATCTAGGAACATCGACGCCTGTTCGCCATGTCTTTCTAGGTTCTCACGCTTCTTCTCGACTAACCTGTGAAGCCCTTCAGGGACCTTTTCGGTTGATGGATGTTCCAGTACCACGATCTGATATGGATCAAGAACTGTCTTGCGAAAAGCTCTCCACCACAGATTGCGCCTGTCGTGAGAGGCCGAGAAAAAGATGCTGCTCTGATTGCCGAAATCGAGCGATGATTTGACGCTGCTGTCGATGCTGCTGTAACAGGACATGACTGCTTATGGTTGTATCCGTCCGAGGTGCTCGGTTAGGAGCGGAGACCGGCGAAAGAGACTTGCGTGAAGCGAATGTTGGTGTTTTATTAAGACTATTGGGGTCCGCTCGGTTTGCGAAAATGCTGTGTATTCAGAACAGGCGTCGTGAAGTTCAGAACCAGCCTGTGGACGTGGTTAGCACCGTCAAATCATCCCCACGAGAAGTGACCAGAATGATCGTAGCGCAAGTCGCAAAAGATGCCGGCATGAGGAGCGACAATGTCGCAAGCGTGTGTGTGGAGGATGAGAAGCAGTTACTCACTGAATCTTGTATTATTGCCTGTCGCACGTGCTGCTCCCAGAGCTGCAGACTCTCGCGTTGTGAGAGAGTAGTCGTGCCAAAGAATGGTAAGGTGCACGAGAATGAATGTGACGGAGACCGGAACAAGATGAAACAACGCTCGAGATAAGCAAAGGCCAAAGTAGAAGTAGAGTACAGGAACCCTGGCGCTTGCCGGAGACCTGCTGCAGTTATGAAGGGACTCAGGGCACGTGTGAATGCGGTGTGAATGCGGTGTGAAGCGTCACCTACCCTAGCAGCAGCAGGCTGGAGTTAGCGATTCCACCTCTTCAGAAGGATACTCAATAATCGAGTGGCATCACCCTCGATCAAGCATGGATTGGGCGCTCGCAACATTGTAGCACTTACTGATGGGCTGAGAAAGTGACTTTTTTCGCTGATTATTGGTCGAATGAAAGAGGCACGAGCTGTGATGCAGGAAGATTGACCCCACCAATGTATGCCAAGACCACCTTCTGGCGCTTAAGTGGGCGCCGGAGCGAGTGGGAAACAGAGCGCTTAGACGATCAATAAAAGCGCTTCCATGGACCCGCTCAGGGATGGGCAGGGCCCGAAATTCGTGATGCCCGCATATCCCCTTACGCGTGATCCAAAAGCGCATGACTGGGTCGTAAGTGCTTGCATGGCTCAGTTGTTGTGCATATTGAAAGGTGATAGCAGAAACCTAGGCCTGGACGTATGATTATGCGGCGCTGTCTGGGTGAGACTCGTGGACATAACGATGCTCTTTCTCAAGGGTAAACGCCCTCGATGTGCTTGCTGTGTAAGCGCAGCAGGCTGAGCTTTATACTGGACGAATGTTTGTTGTTTGTTCGAAAGCCTCGCGTAGTATCTCCGTCTGGAAGCTGAAGGTCGAAGGTCGAGGACAAGTGTGGCTAGTTGAAAAGCAGTGGCAGGTATTAGCGACCTTTACTACTGTCGAACGGCCGCGCGACAAATTTTACCCTAGATACTGGCTGCTTCATTGGTGCGACGGTCGACTGACACGGGTAGCGAACAGTACGGATGAACCATTGACTGGTGTTGCGACGTTCGCCCGTTTATACAATAAACGAGAGCTTAGGAACGATGAATTATATTCAGCTTGCGGTGGAACTGCGGCTCTGGCTCAACGGGTTGGGAGCCAAATTGGCCGGGCGCCACGCTCGGCCCCGCCTTCGACAAAGCTTCACTTGCTGATGCTTCGTGATGTCGTCTCAGAGCCTCCCAGTGTTAAAGTGTTCTAGTGCATCGTGAAACGTGTTCCTTATGCGACGGCATTCGAATTGCAGGGACTGGCTTCACCATACACACTCAACCATTGGAATGGGTTGGGACCCGCAGCAGGCGGCGACTACATCGAGCCACCACCACTGTATACAATCAAGAGTGGTGAGATATCCACAACAGGTCCTTCTCTTCTTCCTATCAGAGCGACCTAACCGTGCGCGAATGTAGAAACTCACTACCGCGAATGACGCTTCAGCGGCTGACTACTAGGATTCTGTTCAAGGTCGAAATCGTTTAGGAACTCCCAATGCAGCCTCTGCTTGTACCCTTTGCGATGCCAGTCATTCAATGTGTAAGGATAAAAAGGTAATACACTCATCAATGATGCATCATGTGATACGCAGACTAACACATCGTCATGAGCGTCAAAAACTTCCATCTTAGCGATGCTGTCACAAGCATCTGTGTGGTCGGAAACAAGAGGCTCTCTCGGCATATCGTAAAAGCTTTCAACGGCCGACCCTTGTGGATGCACCATCTCTCTGACGAACTCGCCGGCACATAGCAAGGCTTTCCTGGACTTCAGTACAGGGGCTGATATTTCCCCACCACCGGAGAATGACCACGCGGTAGATCTGAAAGGTATCTGCTGAGGCAAAGGTTTGTATGGTGAAGGTCGAAGTTCGCCGCAGTGATGAGCACAGTCGCCTCCCAACAAGACATAAGAGCTGAAAGGCGAAGACGTGGTACGTGCTAATGCGCAGAGGTGGCCGACTGTGTGCCCAGGACATGACATGATGAAGAACGAGCCATCGCAGAAGGCGTCGTGCGCGGGATATCCACCAATTTCGAGAGTGAAGTCCGCTTTGCTCAGTTCGATAACTTCCCTCCCTTTCAGCTCCGATCCATCAATCTCGCTATGAAGGTACTCTTTGATGAGCCCAGGGCCTACGATGAGCTTGGTACGAGCACGAAACCTGCTCATGTCCCCTCGGTGGTCGAAATGATGGTGCGACCATACAACGGCATCAATATCTCGAGAGCAGATGCCAGCCTGAGCCGGGTCGGCATCAAGGATGTCAACAACGTCTTTCTCGACGGACACTTGCAGTGGAGCTGACCCTCCACTGTCACTGATATATGGCGCTAGTGCTGGTGGACAGGCATTCCGCCAATCCTTTCTCATGCCCACGTCGAACAGGATATGGGTACCTTGGATCTGGTGGGTGATGAGAAAAGCATAGCTAGGAAAGCTGAGTATGTCGTGGCCAGCAACTGGTGGGCTGAGCAGGTTCTCAGTCCTGGTTTTTTGGTAGCTTGTGGAATTGATTATGCGAACATCTACTGTTGCAGAGGTGACAGGAATATTCAGGTGGGGTGCCGCTCGAGGCACCTCGAGGAAGATGTTTGATTCATCGTTTTTTGTTATCATTTTGGCACAGGTAGATGGACGACTTCGACCACTATGAGATGGTCATGCAGCGAAGGCCAGTACCGTGTTGCTAGCTTCATATGAGGTTGCCTACAGGGACAACACTTGCTTCAAGTATTCAGACATGGTAACTAAGCCGCCTTTGGCGCGCAGCGAAGGTCGGTGGCCAGACGTGATGGGCACGTACCTGTGAGACGTTATTGGACGAAACCATCCAGACACGAACGATATAGCTAGATTAGCGGCTCTCGGGACCATGGCTGGGCAGCGACAATACTAGAGGCACGCCATCTTGTTGGCCGCCGCATTATGCAACTCACCCTGGGGTTGTTGTTTCAGAGACATTGTTTGTTGTGGATCCATGTCCTATCTACGTGCCTGTGGTGAGTCTGAGCGGCGGGGCGTTATGCGTATCACCGATTGCTCCTCGCACGACCGTCCCTTGTATGCGGCAATGAGTGATGGGGTAAGCTAAATCACCCAGCTTTGGTGTACTCGTATTTAGCTGGCCATAATCGAAGCCCAATGCACCCATTATTTACGCGCCGCATGCACCCAGCAAGCCCCTAATGGTCATTCGGCGATAGGCATTGATCAGCGACAGCTCTATTGGTTAGCTCTCGGGAGGCGTTCTAAATAGTATGAACGACTACTTTGATGTAATGCCACCGCAAATTCATGCAGACCCATCGAAGACAGATCAATCCCATCCTAGTACATTCAGCGAGTCATTGCTGCGGTAAGCCTCAGGTCGAAGAATTTTATTTCGTTCGTATCTGCAACTTGGTTCCGTGATGGTGATACCACGCATTTAGGCCAACTGAAATCTAAGATACATCTCACTCTCCTGCTACGGTTTGCAGTAGTGACTGCCGGGTATCGCTTTTCGCATCTGCCCATGCCCCAGACGCCTTCGCTAACGCACACAAAGCAATGAAATTGTGACCTGCCGCACCTGCAGGTAGCGGCGCGGCATTAAAAAGAGACAACGCTCAGTAAACAGCTGTTTCCAAGAGGTGAGCAAAATATTGTGTCAGAGTTGGGGTATGGGACCCTGCCATGCTCATCATGAAGTAGTCGAGTACACACCCTAGTAACAAAACTCTCAGCAACGTTGAAGGAACCAACGTGCTGAGCACATGAGTCGCAGCCACTTGTGACCAGACGTTATGTTGGACGTTTGGTACGCGGACTAGCTCAGCAACATTCTCAGCTGAATTCGTGACGTTGATGATTGTTGGTGAGAAAATTGTGATAGGCGATTGGCAGTCACCCATAGTGGAGACCGAACTACTGGACTGAGTTGTCGTAGTGCTAACTGTTTCAACCTTCGTATCGACTGTCAGCACGTTTTGCAGTCCTGAAGGTTTCCTGACTGCAGATTTTGGTGACTGCCAAGGACTAGGTCGAGGGTCAGTAGGCGTTGTGACGATCGAGACGCCCTTCTGGATGTTGAGCCGATGCTCGGTCTGTACTAGAGAATTTGAAACGTCTAGTGTGGGTCGCGAGGCCAACATTCGCTGCTTGGGGTTTAACTTCTCCTTCCTGATGACGCAGGTCATCGTCTTTCTCAAGCCAGAAAGCTCGTTCTGGATGCATGTCGTCGAGCCACTAAGCTCCTGCTTGAGATGGACCAATTGCGCTTGCAAGTCTTGGATCTCGTCCATAGCATGGCTCATTCGCTTCTTCAACACTAGCTCGGAGCCCTCGTCGTACGAAGCTGGTTCGATCCTCTTTTGATGTTGTTGAGGTTGTACAAGTTGCTTTGGAATAGCTGGAAAGGCTGGGGGCAACGACCCAATGACCGGTCCTTTCTTGTCAGCACCGAACAGCTTGTCTGATGGCAAGCAAGCAAAATGGACGCCTTTGCCGATCTTAGAATCAGAAGAGATACTGCCAGGTCCTCGTGGGAAGTGTGGCTGGGGAATGATCGGATACTCAAACTTGGCAAAAACAGCCTCATTGATCATCGGACTGCCCCAGCTTGCCGTGCTGCTACTAACTGGTGAGCAGTCGTCGTGATCGTAGCGCCACGGAATCTCGTTGTAGGTCAACCTAAGGGCTGACACCAGGCCTTCTTCTTCTGCCGCTTTGGTCGTGTCGAGCATCTTGAGAGAATTTCTGAGTGCTGGCAACGCTGAAACATAGTCGGTAAGCAGGCTGATAGCCTTCTTTACTTCAGGAAGCAAATGGGTCAGGCCCCACTGTCCAATGGCCTCGGACCAGATCAGGAATTGATCAAAGTGTTCATCCTTCGACAGCTCGAACTTGACAACAGGAGCCATACAGTATGTCTGAGCGTGATCGACCCAATGGTAGTTGATGATCGCCACATTGTTGTCAATGGCGCACGTGAAAGACACTGGGCTTGTAAAAGAATCCTCCGAGTAAGCATCTTCATCTGCTGCCTTCGCGTATAGCATCTGTAGAGCACGCACAGACCATGCGCCGTCGATAGCGCATTGATTTGCAGCCATCTCCAGTCCGTAGTGGTTCTGGCTGAAGGCCCTCTCGTAGCAGAAGAATGGGCAATAGAGAGGAGTGCCTGAAGAGATGGAACCTGTGTCGAAGTGTACTGTGGTACCTGTAGCAAGCATGTAGCTAGGCATACAGTTGATTTCCCCAGAAGCGAACGCAGCACTTGAGAAGCCACAGCCAAGGCCTGGTTGTGGGACAGACAGAGAGCTCTTCTGTATGGCCACTCCTTCCCTACCAATCATCCTCTCTGGCAGAGCATCTTCGGAAAGCGTTGGCACCATGCAGCTGGATAGAAATGGTCGTGCGTCGTTTGAGGGAAGGACTTCCTGTGGAAAGAGCGCAGATGAGCCGAAACCTCTGCCCATGGCCACCAGTTTTCGAAACTGCTTCCTCTGTCTCTGGAAGCGTCCGGTGTTCGTTCGATTTGCTTCGATCCAGGTGAGTACTGGCTCAGGCAGGTTCACGCTAGCAATAGTGTCTAAAATTCGAATATGATGAGGAGCCAGAACCTCTTTCCGAAAGAGTTTCCAATGCGATTGGCTTCTGCCGGATGCTGGCCTCGAGTCATTGCTGGCTCTACTGAGCCAAGAGCTAGTTGTGGAACGAGAGATAGCGCTGTTGACAGACATGATGATGTTGGTGCGTTGTACTCTGCGTTTACTGGAAAAGAGTGTAAAATATTATACTAGTGGGGTTAATCGACCTGTCCAGCAGGATGACAACTGAGTGTAAGAACAGACGAGAAGATGCAATCAGGCGACAGGAAGCCCGGGACTGAACAACTGACACACGCGTAAATGGGAAGGGACAAAGTTTTCTGGTCGAGGCAAGCACATCTTTGTATAGAGTATACTTCCACTCGTATCATTCGTGTTAGCTCCCAAAATAGCCGCGCGATCGTCGGTGAGCAAGAAGCCAGCACACACAGCGAGCATCTGCTCAGATCACTTGGGAACAACGAATCGCGTTGTCCTAAAATACCGCAAGGTTGAAAGAGTGAGGTGACGCGGGAGGAGAGCAGCAGAAAGCGCTTGTGTGAATGACACTAAGTGCTCGAAGCGCTTTGCCAAGGAGGTTCATCCAATCGAATGTGGAGCGCGCATTGACCACCCCCATCTGATGCCCGGGGTGATTGTTCTGATTGGTGTGTCCTGCTAATCACGCCACGCTTGACCGTGGTTGACTTAGCCCAGCGCATGAAAATAGGTTCAGGATCGAAAGCGACTGCGCGGAGTTGCAGGAGAGTCAGGAAGCTTCTGCCGTCTCTTTAGAAAACATCCAACCTCTCGCAACTCTGCGAAACTTCTGGCCTCGCGGAACGTTCGTTGGCTGCTACCGGAGGGTTTTCGAGGAACTCTAGTTTGGAGAAGGGAATGTACCGTGTGGATCTATGATAGTCCTAAGGTCGGAAATCCACTACTATGCCTCAGCCTAACAGTGGCAGCCGTTTCAACTCTGCGACCCTTTGATGGCGCGCTTCTGCGGCCGCCTGCTAGTAGTAGTTCGAAAGCTCATACCAAGTGGATCACCGGGGTCTAGTTTTGAACAAGGTAACCAATTTCTGGCTTGATGAGCTGCAGCGCCGCAAGGAGGCTTCTACTGGTTGGTTCAGCCTGGATTATTTGCATCACGATCAGGGTGTGCCGTCAAGATGCAGTGGTTGTTAGACCTAGCTGAACTGTCACGCCACTTCAAGGATGGCACAAGCTAGCAAAGTTGTGCTTCTAACGCTATGTAACATCATGCGTGAGGAAGAAATGGCCTGGACTGACCTGACAGGGTTGTCTTGAACTGGTATCATTACTATAGCATTATGAATGTCAATTGACACCGGTCAACGCTTTCACAATAATGTGGTATCTAAAAGGAAATTCGTAATCACCCCGGAAGCGCAGGGTTTGCTCAATACTCCAAGTACTGAACCCCGTCAAGTACTGAACCCTTGATAAATACCCAGGCGCCAATGCTCAAAACAAGTCGTAGAACCATCACAAAGGAAATGACATCGACCGCCAATGTCATGAGCGGCCGAGCCAAGACGGCAGCCCTGCCCGTAATGCAGCCTTCATGCGTTCAGGTCGGCGGAGGGGTTGAAGCTTCAACGTCTTCAAGCAAGCAGGGTCGAAATCGTCGTCGACTGGACTGCCACCTAATGTAAACCCGGCGACATTGCCATACACTTTCCTGTTAAGCTGATCAAGCGTCGCAATGATCTCTCCGAGTCGGCTATATTGTGCCCACACCATAATGCCATGTATTCGGTCGGCGAGGGAGGCAACCTCATTTTCGTCGTCCAGTCTGTAGGTTGATATCTGTTGAGAGACATGTTGGGCTACACCTTCTGCTCCGTGGACAGAGAGTGAGGCGTGTTTGCCATGGACTGAAAGAGAAAAGGACTTGGCGAACTTTCTGTCGAACACGAACGATGCACTGTTCCAGTCCTTCTGGTCGTCCGCGGCGGCACCCGCAAGCAAATCTAAACCGTTGTTGCAAGTGGCTGAGGAGATAGCACTGGCTTGTCGTGCGGCGGTCACCGAGTTCTCCGATACCTCCACGACGAAGAAGGGCCAAAAGTGGTCGGACACAGGCTGTGATATGTGGTGGAGATCGCACGGATCGCCATTAGGACCAGCAATGATTCCACTCTGCAGCTCATCGTGAGAAAGCGAAAACGCGGCTCTATGGTACCCCACACTGATGGCTGGCTTAGGTACTGGAAGCCGGTGGACTGTATTCTTGAGCGCATCGATGGTGGGGACTGCATCGTGATGGTATGCACACCGGTCTTTTTGTGAGAGCTTGGGACAAGTCGCGACTAGCGAAGCTATGAATGGCTGGATGTGGTCGTTGGTCTGCTGCGCTGAGTAGAGCTTTCGCTTCTTCATACGCTGTACGAGCTTTTGTGTGGCCGTGGTAAACCGTTGCCCTTCACGTGCAGAAAGCCCAAGCGAGAACGCAAGATCCGACCACCTTTCTGGTGTCAAAATGCCATCTGCCAGAAAGATATTGTTCTGCTCGAGGATATCGAATCGAAAGTCGTCCGGGACGTACCCTTCTACACTGCTTTGCTTGCTAGCCTTGGAGGGAGTGGGAGAACGGCTGCTGCTATGCGAGGACATCTTGGCGGTTGCGCGACTGGCTCAGTGAAGACGCTATGTCTGGTAAGACAGTCTGTTCGAAAGGTTTTGCATATTTTCGAAGTGAATCTGCAGCATTATGAACTCAGATAGCGAGTATGTCTTGCTAGCCAAAAGTCGAGGCGCTACACAGGCGCCTTGACCAGCTGGTAAGAATAGAAATGCGCAAAGTAGATACCACCGAGAAGCCCTGTCGCCTCCATTCTACTAAAGAGATTCATTGGACCAATAGGATGAGCATATCCACCCTTTGCTCCAATGAAGTACTAACTTGCTTGGAGGATCGCTAAAATTAACCTGCAAAAGGCAGAACCGCCAAGCTGGAGACTGTCTTTAGCGGTATGTCGACTTTGCTGGCTCAAAATCTAAGCGCTTCTGTTCAGTCATTGGCTGCCCTGGGCGCCTAGTCCCCTATGAGAGCAAGGCATGAAACCAGAGCGCCCTGGTCTGCAGTTGTAAGTGGATGCAAGCAGTAATGCAACTGCAAAACAATAGTTTGGTTGTAGCTTTGGAAATCGTCGGCAAGAGAGATCTGTCTTTGCATGAGGCTGCTGCGGGTGGGCAGGTAGAGTCGTAAGGCGCGTTAAGTGCTTGCAGTACGATGCCATACTACAGGCCGGGTGCTGATCTCACCTGTTGTTTGAAGGAGTAGGTTGGAATCAGAATGAGGGGCGTCTCATCAGGCTAGACTTGTGCTCTCCGGGATGGGAAAGTCGAGTATGAGATCATTAAAGAACACGCAGTGGATGGACCCAGGGCCTCGTGGACAGACTCGGAGACGGATATCGATAAACAGCATTGTGCTTGTGCTTCCCCTTAGTAGCGACGACAGATAATGCGGTTTGCCACGTCTGGCGCGCCGTGGAGGCACCATCTACTAGCTGCTGCATTTTAGGCCTGATGCGCGTAGCGAAGCATAGTACCAAGCACAATCTTGATTACTTGGTTAGCCTATGGCCCCCGCCTAGGACGCTGCCAATGTGCACCAGCTTGCCGAGATAGGACCCCGCTATGCTAATGATCTTCAATCAACACATAGAATATATATCGTAACTTGCTTTTGTGCGGCGATCACCCAACGACTCATGTACACGTACAATGAAACGGGCGACGCCGCAGCACCTTCAGTGCTCACGTTTCAATAATTCTTGATGCGGACAGTACGGTAGAGCTTCTGACAATCTGGGCTAGTGTAGCCTTGACTCGTGTGCCTAGTCTTGGCGGCAAATACCGCAAGTACCTTATTAGAGCCCCCAACTCTTTCATGAGGTGCTCTACACTGTAATCTGATCATTCCACGCTCATATCAATCGGATGACGCGGTTGAGAAAGTTACCGTGCCCGGACTTCATCGCCATTTAATGCAGTCGCGCAAATGTCCACGATACGGATACATGCCGATTGTTCGTCGCCTATGCAGTGCTCTGCTTCGAATTGCCACGCTGGCGCCGCTTGCGTCCAAGCGAGCACATCAACACACTATGTTGCCTCCGGGACGCATATCCCCGGCACTACTCCCGCTTGTTACAAAAGGATCAGAAAGTCAATTTTCCCTCGTCCGGGGTCCCCAGATACTGATTCGTGTTGACTACGTGACGACTGATTCAGGATCTTCAGTCTATGCCCCATCTGGTACAGTCAACTGGCCGTGCATAAGAAATGCGGGCTAATGCTTACTTCCGTTGACGCGGTTGCGCATGCCTAAGGCTATCGATGCAAGTATCTCAGTTCAGAAAGATCCATAACAGATGTCCTGAACCTCCCCTTTCAGCAAACTAGATAAAGGAAGCTCATAGGCTATGTCCTTCCTCTATCGTCAAGCAAACTGCGCGCACCTCCTACAGACCATCTGCCAACATGCAGAAATACCAGCTGTTGTGCATCCTTTTCGTGACCTTTGGTTCCATCTTCTATGGATACGACTCCGGTATGAGCACCTATGACCACAAACTTTCATGTATACTAATGGTCACTAGGCTGTACAACGTCTGTCCTCGGGTATTCCGACTTCATCGAATACTTCAACCTCAATGCCACAACCATTGGAGCGTTCGGCTCTGCCTACTATGGAGGCGGAGCAGTCGGATGCTTCCTCAACTACTATCTGCCTGACAAGTTCGGACGACTGCGAACAATCCAATTCTCCTGCGTCCTTGGCCTGATCGGCTCTGCAATGCAAACCGGAGCGACAAACTTTCCTGTATTCTGTGCTGGCCGTGTCATCGGCGGTATTGCATGCGGCATTGTCTTCTCAGTCT
>Ga0210040_10005947_pt1 | contig 15367 bp, 12 predicted proteins | sample CryGeyCG12114_NA_FD_185462 | JGI IMG/M metagenome (GOLD analysis project Ga0210040, IMG submission 185462) | Groundwater microbial communities from aquifer - Crystal Geyser CG19_WC_8/21/14_NA (SPAdes) (version 2) | ecosystem: Environmental > Aquatic > Deep subsurface > Groundwater | place: USA... | reverse complement strand
GCTTGACGAGTACCCTGTATTCATGAAGACTGCGGATGCCGGCGAAAATGAGTCTGAAGCCGCTTGAGGGATGTGTCAATATTGAACTTTGTCCTGGTGATCGCGGTCAAAATGATTGCTTCAAGTTTATTGACCATGCCAGGCTCTGAGATGCCAATGGGTACGAATCCGTCTCAATGCTCAATCACAGCATCAAGACCTTTGAGATGCACAGGCCGGCTTTGCTGCAGCTAGCATGGCCTTAGCTCGGTATAGCCTTCTCGTCACCACATGGGTCATCGTTCCTCCTTCCAGCATGCTTGTACTTCTCTTCGTTAAATGTCCAGAAGCCACCAGTAAGCTCAGGTTCAATCTGCAATCCAACTTTTGAGCCCAACGCCTCGACCTGCGGATCCACAGGCATATTCGAGAAGTATCTCGTCTCCCGCGCCCTTCCTTCCCTCTCTTCCTCTTTCCGCAACTCACGCTGTCTAAGCTCAATGCGGTTCTTCTCGGCACTGGCACCGCCCATGTCGCGCTTATACATAGCGGTCGCGAACTTGTTCCACAACCTCCGACTCTCCATCGGATCTTGCTCCTCAAGCGGCGCAACAGATACTGGTGTCAATCTCTCCATTGACGTCGTCGCGTCATAGGTCTCAATTAGCTCGTTCGCTATCGCATCCTTAACGTTGAACCTGCCTGTCCACTGTCCGTCGGCTGTATACAGCGGCTCCGACTCTCTGCCCTCAGCATATAAAGTCGCGAAGAACGAGTTGCGCTGTCCTCTCAGCCATCCTTTGCCGGAGAATGTGATTTTGCTGGTATACCCCGAGCTAGACTGGATATAAGCTGGTTTGTCGGCGTCGAATTCTGGGAATGGCGGAGGTGGCAAGAACCCCTCGAGATGGATCTGTGGGAATGTGAGGAGGTGATCTTCGTTGTACTCATCTAGATGGAGTACCACATGGCCGACTTTATGCAGGTGGATCGAGCGGTTCGCGAAAAAGGTCTTGGCGGCGTGGTAGCCTAAGAGGGAAATGCCGTTGTCGCCGTTCCAGATCTTGTAGGCTGTGACGGGCGGATGGTGGCAGACTTGCTCCGAAATGAAGTTTGTGGTGCCGTGGGTGGCGCTTTCGAATTGGCCAACGAAGAGCTCGCCTAGGACCGGGTTTAGTGGCTTGCCTTTCTTTCGGTCTGCACGGTGGTCATATTGCTGCTTTAGGGTGGTGAGGAACCAGGTCAAGACGAGTAGGGCTCGCTTTGCTGAGTCTGGTTCGTGGGCTGGTGCGACGAACCTTGAGGGTTGCTCTACCCAGTAGGCGGGATATTCGGCCATGGAGGTTGTGGATAAGATGAATGGTGGAGCTGTGAACGATGATAGGTCTCCTTTGAATGTGGCTATTGTCTATCCACTGTCGTTAACATGGGTAAACAGATGATAGCTAAGCAACAGGTCGCCGCGGACTACTTCATCATGAACACAGCGTAGAAGGGAGGTGCCAAGTGCCCGAAAGGTATTCGTCGCGTACCTTTATAAAGGACAAAAATTCTTTTCTCATACCCTTAGGCAGATCGCCAGGACCTTCTTTATTCCATCTTTCGACTTCTGTCGTAGCCGCCATGACTGCTGTTCCTCAGTCCAATCACGGTCTCGCGTTGCACTGATTCCAGGGTGGTCGCCTTTTAGTCTGACTTCGTGCTCGCGTTATTAGCACGCGCACAGACTATATGGTCGTAGAATATCAACAACACAATGCACACAAGCAAGAGATGCCCAGGGATGTGATAGCATTTCTTCTTTGGAAGCAATGGAAGAATTTGGGCCAGCCTCGCTGTCTATACTCGTCAATCCAATCTTAGTCCGAACAGTTGGCCGATTGGTCGCTACTGCCCTACTGTAGTTGCGATTTACTCTTACTGTTTCTTATGCTAAATATCGTCGTTTTCTATTACGATTGATATCAAACTGTTCGTCCTAATGAGCTGAACAAGACAATATACATTTCATAAGCAACGGTTCAGTGCGCGTTGAGTTATTGTCGTTAATGATAATGCGTTGAATAATTGGTTAGTGTGGAGCTGCGGAGGTGTTCGGATCAAGATTGGATTGATGAGTATCAATGAATATTGAAGCGCCTACGGCGCTGACGGAGGTTCGAAGTCCGACCTCCGATGCGGTGCCTGGCAGGGGCGACCATACATAAGTTGCAGGGCTAAGCCTCTTTGGGCTGATCGCAATTGTGCTCGACTTGCGGAATGGCCAGAAGAGATACCTTGAGCTCACCTACAATAATTGACAAGTCGAACAAGTCGAATGTTAGATTCACTCACTTCTGCTCCTGAATAGTATTGCAAGTAGAGCCACTCGTAATGATGAGTCTCGAGACTGCGCCTACGCCCTTGGTAGGCAATAGTCGACTCACTTGCGATCCAACCGGACGACTGCTCGTTTGGTGTCGGCTAATGCCAAAAGGTGAGCAGATTGAAAGCCTAATAGGTGGCAAGCAGCTCAGACTGTCGGGATGGACACGGTGAGCATGAAAAGTATCAAGGACCGACCAGTGACTGTGATCTACCACGTTGCCTGAAACTCTGTTCTGCAGTGGGCGCCCCTCACTGGCTACCAGAACCTCACCGTGTGGACTTGGAGGCTCTTGCTGCCGACCATGATACTTGAAGGGCAACATATATAGATCCCGTTATTCGCAGCGTCATGAAGCCATGTTTTGTTGGCCAACTTGCAGTACGAAGGTTAGCACGATTTCTTACCCTACCAGCAGACTACTGAAGCGGATATTGACAATCAAAAATGCCTGTGCCACCCTTAAGCCGGCTCCTAAACTGGATAAACCGCGACACCACTGCACCTGACTCTGTTGATGGAAGGCGACAGCCGTTGGGGCAAGAGGGCGGGACGACAAGCAGCGCCACGAACGCCATCGTTGGACTCAACCAGGCAACCGACAATACGGAGCTCGCCGCGACAGTGGCTGGCCAGGAAACCCTACAACGCTTCTCAGAGACAGTCGGGATCCGCTCACAGCCAACTGCATTTCAGAGCTTCTTAGAACGCTTGGGAGAACGATCGGAATCTCATTCAGCATACCCTTCAGATCTAGAAGCCCTTGACTCTGACTCTGACGCTTCCTACGAAAGTGATGAAATACACAACCCACTGGGTGTCGACCTTACGATGTACGTGCCAAGCGACTTGATGAGATACCGCTCCGTGGAGCGAGCGCTCCACAGGTTGAGGATTGTATACGACGGATACCGTAACGTGTGTACCTCGGTCTGTGATGTTCAGGACGTGTTTTATATGCTCTCTCGCTGGCTCGAATTTCTGTGGAGGATGTGGAGGCAAAGAGGTACGCCTCCGATGGCGCTGTCCTGGCGTATTGAAGAAATGGCCTGGGTGCTGGACGGGCTCGTAAGGGTCCTGGTGTGTCGACAGGGTGGAGGATGGCGGGCTCCCCGCTCTCTGCGGATCCGACGATGGCCTGGTCTTTCTCTGCCGACGATCTGTCATCGGCGACGTCGTGGTCAAAGGCATACTTAACCACTGTGATATTAATTACCCTAGCTGACTGTCAACCGCGGCTGCTCATGTTCGAACGGCCTGTCGTACTCGAAGGGACAGCAATTGTTAGAAAGCAGATAACGCATAGAAAGCTGGCACGTGATAAATGTACGATGCAATATATAGTCCTGCGACTCGGACCCTTCACGTTGCTGTTCGTCCTGTATCAGCCGTCTGTGTTTTCGTCTCTCTGCGCCTGTGAACTACCCCGAGCAGTGCAGTACTTCGTCCCAAGACAATACTGTGGCTGTGTCAAAAGTGCTCAGCGCGCAACTGAGAGCTGTTGGCCCTCGAGGTGGGAACGGATGACCCATGGACTTGCAGATCTACCACTCGAGCCGGATCTCGAGATGCAGAACTGCGAGGTGTAGTTTTAGGACAAGGGTATAGATTTTGTGGGGTGTACGTTGTTGGGCAGGTGCAACCCAGTCATTACATTACTTCCGACTTTGGCCCCACCAGTCTTACCGACCTACATACCACTTACAGTCTACCATTACCAGCCTATACTTGTACTAGCCCTTCAACGTGGCTAGCTAACTATGTAATAGACTAAGTGGCTGCCAGGACGCGCTTGCCGTTTTGGGCTTCACAGAGGACTCGACGGACTCTTCCCAAAGGAAGCGAGCCAAGCCGACCTTGTCCAAGTCCTCGGTGCATGCAAGCTCTGGTGTTGATAAGCTAGGCGATTGAGATGCAGCCGATCTCAAAGATAATGACATAGGCTTGTGCAGGAACACCAACCTTTCAAGCTCACCCCGCCATGCACGTTGCTGAATACCAGGGCACCGATTGGCTCGATGGCTCATTGCCAAGCTTTTAGCCATGCGGAATCCTTACTCAAGCAGCTTAAGCTTCTTGGTATGCATCTTAGGGCTATAAGTTGCATCCGCTTCCAAGATCATTGACATATCACAACGATCAACAACATCCTCTAAACCTTTACACGTGGGACAAACCTGCATGATGGGGTCTCAGCTCACGAAAGAGGTAGGTGAGCTATGCGAGAGCTCTCTGCTGTCCTGCGAGAAAATATATACCTTTCCCTCGGCCCAAACAATCACTTCTGTAGGTGTTGCTCGCTCATCCAGCTGCTGTTTGCTTGCTGTCCAGTCATTTGTCCTTCGTTATCGACATGACTCGCATTACATCTGCCCTCGCTTTCGCAGCACTCGCTGCTGCTGCACCACTGAACACACGCCAAGACGGTGACCATACCCAGCTTGTTGCCCCAGATGGACCTACGGAGTACCAAATCTCTTATGGTCCACGGCCCTACTACATCGTGCAGAACATGACACAAGGGTCTCTCAAGGACAAGCTGATGTCATGTGAGAATGGACCGTTCTCTGTCTCAGGCTGGTCCATTGGCCATCGAGGCGGCGGCACCCTCCAGATCCCAGAATTGTCCGCACAGTGCCAGGAAGCTGGTGCAAGGATGGGTGCAGGTGTCCTCGAGTGCGACGTGGCATTTACCAGCGACCTTCAACTCGTCTGCAGACACTCGCTCTGCGATCTGCACACCACAACCGACATCCTCCTGCGACCAGAGCTGGCAGCAAAGTGCACCACCCCGTTCACACCTGCGAACGAAACATCCCCTGCCACAGCACTCTGCTGCACCTCCGACATCACCGAGGCCGAGTTCTTGTCTCTCTGCTCCAAGATGGACGGCAGCAACAGCAGCGCAACAAACCCAGAAGACTACCAGCACGGCGTACCGTCCTTCAGAACAGAGCTCTACGACACCTGCGCCACTCCACAATCCCTCAACGACTTCATCGACCTGGTAGACAGCTTCCCAGGCTACCGCAACTTCACGCCAGAGCTCAAGACCCCCCCGGCTCAAGTTCCCATGCCGTTCCAGGGAACATACACCCAGGAGCAGTACGCACGAGACCTCATCAACGCATTCATCAACAAGGGTATCGCAGCCGCACGCGTCTGGCCTCAATCCTTCCTGTCCGCTGATGTCTTCCAGTGGATCAGCGAGTTCCCCGAATTCGGGTCCCAAGCCGTCTACCTCGACGAGGAAGGCGATACACCCGAGACATTCACCGCGGCCGTCGCAAGACTCCCGTCGCTGAAAGCTCAGGGCCTGAACATCATCGCGCCGCCCTTCAACTACCTGTTGACGTACGGCGACAGTAACAACGACACCATCGTGCCCAGCAGCTACGCTACAACGGCCAAGGCAGCGGGTCTCGATATCATTGCGTGGTCGTTCGAGCGATCGGGTCCGCTTGACCGTGTCGAGGCGACCGAGGACTACTACTATAGCACGTTCGCGCAGGCGGTCAGCTATGATGGGCAGCTGTACGAGGTACTTGATATCCTGGCGAATGATATCGGGATTATAGGCATGTTCAGCGATTGGTCGGCTACTACTGGGTATTTTGCGAACTGCTTTGGTTTGACGGGACCTGTTGGCGGGAGTTACTATAACGGCAACAGCGGCAGCAGCAGTGGCGGCAGCAGCAGCAACGGCAGCAGTGACAATAACAGCAATGATGACAGTAGCAGCAGCGCCAACAGCAACAACAATGGAGGCTGGCCGAATTGGGAGTAGGCATATAATCTCCGATGAGGAATGAAAGTAATGAATTATGTCTTTGAACATTGCAAGCTTTGGCCGTGCTTTCTATACCAGCTCCCTTCCGCATAGATGTGCGCAACGCCATACTCCACGCTGTTGCCCTTTTCGGTGTCTATTGACTCGCTATGGGATGCCATCCTTGTTGGGAATTTGCTAGGCTATCCTCTGCCTCTTCGGCATAACATTAGCCTCTTCCTCAGAGTCGTCTCCGATATCGATCTCATCACCGGTGCCTCCTGCACTGCTGCCATCCGACAGCTCATCTTCCTCAATGTCGATGCCACCCTCGTCATCTTCGTCCTGACTTATGATGTCCTCCTCTTCCTCATGTACCCCGTTACCGTTCATCACGACCTTGTCGTCATCCTGATCTCTCCCTCTCTTCAGCCCCTTCATTTTTCTCGTCTGCAGCTCATTCAGATCCTGTTTGCCCAGGTGTATTCTGCCGAGCTTGTCGCCCATGGTGTCTGTCTCAATGTTCTTCTTTGTCCTAGCCTCGTTCGGCCGTCTTCCATGCTTCATAGCCTCGTTCATCACACTCTCATCGGCAAACTTGAATCTGCCAACCCGGAAGTCAAAGCTAGGACCTATCTGATCCAGCTCCACCCTCGGCACCTTAGGTGTATCCGACCGTAGAGTCCGTACTCTGTACCACCTAAGATGCACCACAGGCTTATTCGCTGGGTCATTCATGTCCGTGCTCGTCGCATTCGTCTCTCCAGCTGCGATAAACAGCACATACTGCAGCCCCGCCACATCAATACCCGAGATCTCTTCACCCTGAAACACATCCAGAAAGGTGCTCTTCAACTGCCTAAACAGCCTTGCCTGATCACCGCTTGACTCATCATCCCACTGTGACCCAGCAAACACAATCATAGGCTTCATCTCAACCCCAATCTGTAATTTCCCATCCTCCGCTTTCAACTCCTCGGCACTGTTCAACAACAGCAGCTCAACCAGATCAAGCGTCTTCCCATCAAAGATCCGTAGCAAATGCACACAATTCGGCCGTTTCTTGCTGCTACTCGCAAACACAACGACCGCACACTCATTCTTGCCAGCCAAGAATTCAAGACTCTCAGCATTTTCGAAAGGATGTATATTCTCGTTCTTCTTATTTAGTTGGACGGCATTTGGTTTCGTGAGTGTCGTTATTGTCCTGAGGACATTACGGATTGGATCTGGGCACTTGGTGCCATGGAGCAGGAGGACTCGCTTTCGGCCTTCGATGAGTTGGGGTTCGCGGGATTTGATGATCTTGGCAGTACGCGCGTTGCGTGGTTTGACTTCGCGCAGGAGGGACATTTTGGTAGTGTAGTGCGGTGGTGGTGACCTCGCAGTGTCTGCTAACTTGGCCAGTATGAGGACCGATCGCACCTCGAAATAAATTTCTTATCGATAGAGCAATGAAGCGCGGTCGGCTGACTTTCCTTGCAATAAGGGTAGTGCCGGAGGCAACAGCTTGCTTGCTCCTGCCAACATGGGTTTTGGTTTGCTCTGTTCAACTACTCGTCGAAACTTAGGTACAGAGCGCTCTCGCGGACTGTTGAGAGTCCAATCACCCAGTATCTTTCTCTTGAGGCATGAAGTAGCAAGCTGATGGCCTCAGGTAGCGCGGCTAGCTAAGGTGTGCTCTTGCTTCTTATTCGCTGCCTTGGTTACCCCCCAAGAGTTGGGACTCAGCCGCAATGCAGGCTGCGGTCCCTTCACGTCTTCCAACCTCAAACCTCGACATGACTGTATTAGAACCGTGCTCTTAACTCGAGGACGGCTCCTGATCGCTTCTTACTTTCGGAAATCGGCTAACACTACGTCTAATGAGCCGTCCACCTCCTGGCGATGTGACGATGAGATAACGTGCTCCGCTCTTTCTTACCATTGGGTGTCTCCGCGATGTCGGACAGTGAAGAGGTCGGTCCTAGCCGTCGCGACTACACTGGGACTATGATTGCCGGGCAGGCTACTGTGCATCAGGGTGATCAGCATTACCATTTCCCTCCAACTAATGGCGCACAACGTGCTCCGCTACACCTACAGGCTCCCGAGGGAAGTAGGTAGCACTGCCCCTCTCAAGAACACTGCCTTCTACGACTTCATAGCATAGCTTGCATGTCCGAGTTTGCTAATAGGCGAGCGGCCAGGCTGACAAATTGGACAGATAAAGTCGGACTCCTCTTGAGGGATGCGCCACAGATTGAGTCAAAACTGTTCGTTGGGCGTCGAGCCGAGCTTCAGCAGTTGTTGAGTATCTTAGGGCCTAACGAACAACCCGCCAGCCAGCAGAAGGTCGTCTTAGGGGGTATGGGTGGTGTCGGCAAAACGCAGTTAGCCATTGCCTACGCCAAACAATATCAGCACTTGTACGATTCAGTTTTGTGGCTAAATGCTACTTCCGAAGCACTTCTGCGAGACAGCATCAGATCTGTAGCTTTGATGTTCGAGGAATCAGGGAACGTCTCAGCCTATGATGATGCACCTATACTCGCCTTCTTCTCCAGATGGTTGTCGCAACAGGGAAACACTCGATGGCTCCTCATCCTGGACAACTACGATAACCCTGAGCTTTATGATATCCGGAGATTCCTACCTGTACGCTCTCAGGGCTCGATCATTATCACGACACGCCTGACGGGTGAGGTAGCCGAAAGGTGCGCTTGTCCCATTATCCATCTTCAGCCTCTCACGTCGGTTGGTGAAGCACTCAAAGTGCTCGCAACACGGTCTGGCCGCGAGATCCATGATTCAGGTAGGACACTGTGAACTTGCTGACCGTATGACCACTGACAAGCCGACTAGATCAGGCCGCGCGCCGACTTGTCGAGCGGTTCCAAGGTCTTCCGCTGGCCCTAGCGACTGCAGGTGCTTATCTTAGAAGCACGCCCATAACCTTCCAGCAGTACCTCGATGCATATGAAACTCGGTGGACAGTGTCAAACAAGACTCCGAAGCCTTTAGCAGAGTATGATTCTCGCACTTTGTACACTACCTGGGACATCTCCTATGAACAGCTATCGACCACGAGCCCTGACGCCGCGAGCATGTTGAGACTCCTAGCCTATTTCGACAACGAGAGGATCTCACACCACCACTTGAAAACCGCAGCCGTCTGCCCTGATTGTTGTACGCCCGCCCCTTGGATGAAAGAAACCATTGGTAGTGACATATGTTTCGCTGATGCGATGCGCGATCTTGTCAACTTCTCTTTCCTGGACCTCAATGTAGGTACAGGAGAGTACAGCATGCACAACTGTATCCATGATTGGACCTTAGAATGCCTCAACAAGGACGTTAGCACAGCAAATTTCTGGTTTGCGATCAGCTGCACGGCGCATCCGATTAGAGGCAAGGATCTTGACGATCTTACTAGACCGGAATGGCGACAGCTTACAGCTCATGCAGCTCGGCTGTCTCATAGAAGGCTTCTGAATGAATGTCTTTTGGCAGACGAACCATCTTCCCAGTGCCAGGATGTCGACAAGATTAACGAGCTTCTCGGTGCGCAGGCGCAGTATGATGCTGCTATACAGATATCTCAGAGACTGCTAGTACTTCACCAAGAGACGGGCGAATCGCAAAGCTTACGAATGGCTAAGCTATACCACTCCCTTGGTTCTAGCTACATGGGTGCGGGAAAATATGGCAAAGCTGAGGAAAACCTTCAGCGGGCGCTCCAGGAAAGGCGAAAACAGCTGGGAGCGCAGGCTTTGCCGACGCTGAGAACCACTTTCCAGCTGGGTAGGTTGTACCTGTATCGTAGAGACTATGAAAATGCCGAACCACTGTTACGCCGTGCATATGAGGGTCTGGAATCTGCACCAGACGGCGGTCCCCGTCACGAATATACCTTGGATGCGGTCAGAAGCCTAGCATTTCTTTACGAACGACAGAAGAGATTAAATGAAGCAGGGAAATTGATTCGGCGAGCTCTCAACGGCCATGAAAATGAGACGGACCTGGAGACGTGTCCTCCAGTCATCGTGAGACTTGTCTATCAATTGGTATGGGTGTACATCAGATGGGGTTCAGGAGGAAAGCTTGAGGATGCCGAGAGATTGGGCGAACGGTTACTGAAAGCGCTCGAACGACGTTATGGACCACTACATCCTCTGACATTGAATGCAGTCGGAGCTATGGCTGAGCTACATCGTATACAAGGAAGGCTGCAGGAAGCAGAAGATGAATTTGCGCGTGTATTGAAAGGCAGATCTCAGATACTGGGTAATGATCACCCTGATACTGTGACTGCACGATATAGCCTGGCTTTGGTGTACTGTGATCAGAAACGATGGGCCGAGGCTCGAGAGATCCTCGAGGACGTGGTAAGAGATGAGAAGCGTTTGCTGGGTACAGAACATCCTGATGTGTACGACAATCTAGTATTTCTAGGAGAAGTGTACCATATGCAAGAGGAACTAGAGGAGTCCGAGGAAGCATTTCGAGAAGCACTAACCTTAGCAAAGCAGATGGCCAATGGTCAGGAGAAAGTGGCCGATGTTCAATGGTGGCTAGACCATCTCGAAGAGACCCGAAACAATGGTGGTGTCTGTGATTGTGGACGACGGAAGCTGACGAGTCGCAAAGTGTCAATCCTTCGGAAGATACAATGGGCAGTTCAGTTGGCATCGAAGATCGTATGGAAACCCTGACCACCAGGGAATCACCCAGCATGAACACACCAAGGAACGGCCTACCGTCAGTGCGATACGAGTCGGCTCTCAGCTCTGCGAGCCCGCCCGTGAAGAAGTCCTTCTCCCAATCGATCAAGAAGATTTTCAGCAGAAGGCGAAGAACCTGACGCTGTTGTGCTTTCTGGCACTCATTCACATTGCTTACACCTACCAACATATATACAAACTACACTCCCCACAACCACCCTACAACTTCGCCTCCACAACACCCCTCTCCTCCTTAACCTCCCTCTTCGCCCTCTCCCTCAACTCCCTCCTCAAAAACTTCCCAATCGCATTCTTCGGGATCTCCGGCACAAACTTCACGCCACCCCTCAACTGCTTGTGCGGCGCCAGGCGGTCAGCGACGTATTTCTTTAGTTCTTCCGAAAGATCTGCTTCTGCGAAGGCGGAGAAGGAGTCGGGGCTTGGTGAGGGGGATGGAGATGGTGATGGTGAGGACGAGGGTTTTGGGATGTACCGGGTTTGAGAGAGGGTGTCTTGTTTGCTTTGGTCGGGGCGGGATGATGAGGCTGAAGTTGAAGATGAGGGGTCGCTGTAGCGGGTTTGTGAAAGGGTATCTTGTTTTGAGGGGTCGGAGGTGGTATTTTGAGACGATGGCGCTGGTGCCGCTGTGGAGCCCGACGGGGACTTTTTGTCTGTATAGCGCGTTTGATTTATGGTGTCACCCTTGCTTGAGTCATTGGCCGCTATACTCTCCTGTGCGGCCTGCACGCTCAATGACGGCGTACTAGGATAGTTCTGCATTCCACTCGCCGCATCGCTCTCCTCTTTCCTCTCCGCCATGTCCTTCGCAAGCACTACATAAGCCCTCGGGAAGTCTGTGCCCGGATCATCGGGCGCCGGCACACCCACTACTGCCGCCTCTGCAACAGCCGGATGCGTAAATAGCAGATTCTCGATCTCCGCCGGCGCAATCTGCAGCCCCTTGTACTTCAGCAACTCCTTCTTCCGATCTACGATGTAGAATTTGCCATCCCGGATCACACCGATGTCTCCGCTGCAGAACCAGTGGCCCTTTCCGTCGTCCTTGAAGTCGTAGAACGCATCGCGCGTGGCCTCGGGATTGTTGTAGTAGCCCTCCATTACGAGCGGCGATCTAATCAAGAGCTCGCCTTCCTGACCTAGTTCCACGTCTTGGTAATTGTCGTCTACCATTCTCAATTCGACGTTAGGAAGGATCTGCGCGATCGAGCCAGTGGTATCGGTTTCACCTTTTGGCATTGCTGTTACTGCGCCTGTTGTTTCGGACAGGCCCCATGTTTGGCCGATGAAGGTGTTGCTGCCGTCGCCTAGCCGAGAGTTCGATGCTGTTTGCAACTTGCTGTCCATGGGCGCGGCACCTGTGTTTGCGGCCTCGACGTGCGCGAACTGGTCTGTTACATCTGGCGATTTGGATATGCGGAGGTAGATCGATGGGACGGTGTAGAAGGCGGTAATCTTGTATTGCTTGGCGTATTTGAGGAGGTCGGGCCAGTTGTACTTTCGCATCCAGTAGACTGTACCAGCGCTATAGAACGGTGCCACAATGTAGCCGAATAGACCTGCAATGTGCGAGATCGGCAAGTGGCCGAGAGTCCTGTATTCCATTGGCTTGTAGCTGGCTGGATCTTCCTCGAGCTGCTTGGCGACAAACATCCGTGGCTGATATGTGAGGAGCCACAGTTCAGCGACAAGATTTAGATGGCTGAGACTGACGCCCTTCGGCAGTCCGGTCGTGCCGCTTGACCAGAGAAGGGTAATGCTTGACTTTTTGAGGGTGGCTGGATCGGTGACTCGTGGCCAGGAGAGATGCTCGGACGAGATAGCATTGATGGAGCCGTCCCATGATTTGAGAGAATGTTCGGGGTATGATTCAAGAATCAGCACGCGCGATAGCGGGACATTGCATTGCTTCACTGCTTGGAAGACAATGTCCTTGTGCTCGGATGAGCAGATTACCAGATTAGACTTGCCGATGGTGATCTGACGGGCTAGCTCGGCAACTGTGCTAGAAGGTGATGCGGCGCTGTAGATGCCTCCTGCCGCTACGACACCGTAAAAGACCGCGGGAACCATAATCTGGCCATAGGACATAACAGTGACGACATCCTTGCTAGGTCCATTGGCGCCGATCCCATATTGGTTCCGCAGGCCATGGGCAATACGTTCGATGATGTCTCGGAGGCTTGCTTTGGTAAAGTTGTTCTCTGGGTGGGCGGCATCGACATGAAGAACTGTTTCCGGCTGAGCAATGCTGTGTTCGGTGTCTACCACCACGTCAATATAGCTGGGAGCCTGATATGAGCTTACTCACCAAACAGTAATGTTAGTAGATCAACGTTTGGGATATCGACATATGGTATGTTGGGATTGGTGTAGATCCTTGGGGACTTGGCCATGGTGCCTGTGAAGTAGAGAAGACAATCTACCTACAATCTTCTCCCCACGAAGCTCTACTAGCACTCGGAGTGCTTTGTGCTTTTGAGGCATGGAAGGCCTTCCAAAAAGGGTATGCTCGGCTCGGCACGTGATTAAGCTTTGCCGAAGCGGGGAGGGGTCGCAGTCTGGTAGCGTTCGGTTTGATGCCTCGGTTCCTGCGTGTCAATTCAAGATTGAAGCAACGAGTTACGAAGAAAACATTGCTTATGAACATTGTGTGGTATGGCTTATATCGAGCTTCATGTGGTCACCCGGCCGGCTGAAGGAGGACCTTCGATGCGCTCTGACCCGGTCAAATAACCGTGTAGTCGGGGATATAAGCTCGCACCAGCTGGATCTGGTACGTCTGGTTCGGACTACCTGGTCTGCTTGCTCAAGGACTGCCATAGAGGAGAAAGTTCAACTATCGGCCCGCGAAGTACAATCTCAATTCCCCTGTACTGATTGGTCCATTCGCCTCTGATCTGCCGACGGAGTCTGCAAGCACTTCACCATGAGCGTGGGGGTAGGATGAGTGCGACGAGGCTGTGCTTCATCGCAGGATGATACCAACCGCAAATGGCCAGGAGTCTGAAGAAGGACTCCGAATTGAATACCAACGAAAACATGGTACTGAGAAGGTGAGGAATCGGTTGAGGTAGTGCGTCGCCTCGGGGTGAGAAGAAACCTATAAGATGTATGCACATACACATCAACCAGATGCATGTGACTTAGTATATAAGGTGTGAGTTCCAAGTGGGTGTCCCATATACAAGACCGATAGCTCTCTGTGGGTGACGGCTGTCACAGCGTCCACCACCACCACTGTCGCTCCCATTGCCAGCTCTTCCAGTCGAAGAGCGTTGCCTGGGCTCAAAATACCGTATCCTGTCGCGAGACTTATCACACGGGTGGCTAGCTGAGTTGCCTCGTCTGCATTGAGCGCACCTTCGTCGCATTTGACACACCTGAAATGGCGTTCGATAGGTGCTGTACGTGTCTTCGGCACGAAGCGCGTTTCCTTGTTCAGTTTGAGGATTGGTGGTTTTGGTCTCGCAGACTAGGATTGAGTGGAAGATACTGGAATGTTGATGTGTCTGATGAAGACGATGGGGGCTCGTCTGAGGTATCCGACCGTCCCTCTTTATGATCAAGCTTCGCACGGTGAGGAGCGTCCTAGGTCAAGTATATCTTGAGAACAGGGGCAATATTGCTGAGAATAAGATAGTCAATTGATCTTTGCTGACTAGCGACGTGCTCGTTCTTCCGCGATGTGTTGGACTTCACAATGTATATTTTGCTTGCTACGATCAATAGGAACACTCTTGCTTCTAAGAACAGTATATGCGACATGCTCCGGTATCGTGTACGGACATATAGTCAGTATTCGTAATCTTCATGAGAACCTGACCTTCTTCGGTCGGTATTTTGTAGAAAACCTGTGTCTTCAAGGCCAACCTCCCTAAGCCTGGCCTGGTCGAAACAAAGCAATTGTGTTCGTGAAACCAGCCACATTATCTGCAGCAGGCACGACATCTCTTCCATTCCAAGTAACCATACTTTGACTGCCGACCGTACTAAGGCCGTAGATTGCCACATTCTGCATGCTATCCTCCAAACTCACTATCCGACTCTGACATTCGGCGCCATAACCTTGTTGTGCACAAGTGACGTTGTAGTCGTAGAAGAACGAGTAGTGTCCCGCGCCATAGATGTAGATGTTGAAGCTGTCGACGATGCGCAGACCCCAGCCGTCACAGTCGTTGTGCAGCTCGTTTGGCTGGAGAATGTAGTCTGGATCAAGGAAGAGCGAGCCGTTGAGACAGTAGTCGGGGAAAATCGGGTCGGAAAGTGAGGCGATAGCTGGGAAAGGTATTTGCGCAGGTGGGTTAGGTTGGTAATAAGCAGTTTCTGTTTGGATGTGACCAGCAAAAATATCTTGCGTATTAGCAAACTGATATTCGTAGAAACTGTGATGCTCGACTGATGTGCCGACCAGCCAGACTGCATAACTGCTTTCGATCAGGAGACCTCGGCCAGCGTACACTGTGATCTGGCGGAGCTGTGGGTCTTCAGCATCGTGGTCGGCAACCCATAGCCATGTGTTCTCCATATATA
>Ga0210040_10005946_pt1 | contig 15367 bp, 5 predicted proteins | sample CryGeyCG12114_NA_FD_185462 | JGI IMG/M metagenome (GOLD analysis project Ga0210040, IMG submission 185462) | Groundwater microbial communities from aquifer - Crystal Geyser CG19_WC_8/21/14_NA (SPAdes) (version 2) | ecosystem: Environmental > Aquatic > Deep subsurface > Groundwater | place: USA... | reverse complement strand
TTGCGTCGCTGACTCTTTAGGTCGAGGACTCGTTAGGGCGCGGATCTTTACGTCGCCCAGGAGGAAATGGGAATGCCAAAGTAAACTAAACAAACGGATTAAAAATAATCATAACTAAATGTTTATTCTTTAATTAAATTAAAAATTTTAAAAAATAATAAAAATTATTGTACACAAAGGTCAGATCACTTTGCTCTTTGGAAAGTTTTATTTGGCTGTTTTTTTCATTTCATGCAAAGTGATAGACTACATCAAAGCAATTATAGTCCGCATTGACTTTGAAGTATAAAGTTGTATTATCACTTCCTCAATTATGAATATTTTATCTGAATTGAATTTATGAATATTTTATATTGGTCCTCCCAATTTCTGTGACAAATGGCCCTTTTAAGGGCCACCAAACTTCCCAAAGAGCAAAGTGATTTGATTTTTGTGTATAATATTTTTTATGATTTTTTAAAAATTCATAATTGTAATCAAAGCATAAACATTCAGTTATGATTATTTTTTAATCCATTTGCTTAGTTTACTCTGGCATCCTCATTTCCTCCTGAGCGAAGTTAAAGATCCGTACTCTAAGGATTCCGCGACCTAAAGAGTCGGCGACGTAGAATAAGGCGACCTAAAGAGAACGACGTCGCGATAGGCAGCCCATAAAATGTAATACATTATGTATTCAATACGCTTCCATTTCATAGAGCGTTAGATTCCCGTTCCATTACTGTCTCAGGCCCTAAAAAAATATTAAATATGAGGCTCGGCTGCTTGACCGCTCATGATACATTTATTAATTAGTTACTTAATTTAATAGCTACATTTACATATATAAACATAAGAAATTTCAGTAGTTAGTTAGTTTTGTCGGTGAAAACTGTTTGTGAGAATCAGCATGAAAATTTAACATAAATAAATTGATCACACTGGTACTCTGTAGATCCACAAATCTAGTTATGTAGTGGTAATTCGATACTTTGCAGATGTGACCACTTATGACCATTTGGTCATGTACTGTGGAGAGGATGTACCCGACTTAGGGTAGGTTGCTCACAGATGTTGAAGTACAATAGTCACAGAGGAGACTATATTGTGTAAGGTTGTAGTGAGTAAACTAAAACACCCAAAATTAATAGTGCAATGGGTGAATTAAGTACTAAGCAAAAACTTTTGATTTGACTTTTGATCCAGACTGCTTGAAAAGAATTAGTCACAAAGTATAATAAATTCGAGTTTTCGTGAATTAAACAAACTTGCGACCATTTCTCAAATCCTTTTTACATCACCTAATAAACTGACTGAGTGAGCTAAAGCACAACAATAAATTTCAGAATGTAAAGTATAGCTCATGGTTCACTGAATTCATTCAGGTCGTTCATCACATGAGTAATTTTTTGTGTCATTCTGCTTTCACCGTTTACATAAGCTGACGCTGGCAACAAAATGAAGTAATAGTCAAGCAGTTAGTCAGTCAGTAAGTAAGCATCCAAAATGAACATTAATTAGCATATGTGTTATAGCAAATTATACACAGTAGAACACACTAACGAATTAACTAACTAGTGTGGTGATCTACCACCTTTTGGGTCATAGATTATTTTACAAAAAATGAAAAAAATAGACATGGTAGATATTGCAGGGTCAATCCCTAAGCTAACTTGATATCCATGTTTAGTTGGTGTCATTGGTCCATACTTTTGTGGAACAAGCTCATTTGCACAGGGGATATGACAGAGTGCACATTGTACGCAGCGAAGCGTATAAATGGCGCACCGGACCATCGTAAATTTACCCGTCCGGGGTCATGCATGCATGACGAGAGACAATGGATCATGTTAGCGAGCAAATTTGGACTCATTTTTGAATCCAGCGAACGAGTATATTACAGACAAGTGAGTTTATCGAGTGACAATATGTGCTCCTTATTGGGTGAATCCGTTTATTAACTCTCATGATATTTTAGTATAGTATCCAAAAAAGAGAAAGGAATGAAGACGACTACATGGTTGAAACTATATATGTAGTCAGTTTGAGCAGAGGAGGAATTAGCTAAAGTGAAAAAATCCTTTGAATTTTGTGAGCAACCTTTCTGTATAGCACTTGTACTTTTATTGAAATTGATCCTCGTTCCCAATTCAATCAGCGTGGGTACACTGATTCCTGCGTTGTAATAAGCCAAAACCTTTTATGCTACGGCGTTATAAAGAAATGCCAAGCTTTATGCAAGCATTGCCACTCATTTGGATGGAAGGTGAGATTTTATTGGAACTGCTGATACTCACACTTACTTATGTACGTACTTACTTACTCTCCTTCAAGTCTAATGATGCAAAAGTAGTGTTATCCCCCGAACGGAAAATAGGGTGCAGTAATAGCATGGGACATGAAATGGAGTTAGTACGATATCATGTTATGTGAATGTAAATTTCTCACAAATCATTCTGACATTGAGCTACCCTAGTTATGTAAACGATACTGTACACATGCTCCATCCAAGTGGACAGTCAATTCAATGTGTGTACATCTCTGCTATTGTTGTTACTGGCTCATTCTGAGAAACGGGAGTAAACACCAGAAGCCGTAAAATGGGCTACATTTTTTCCGTCCCACAAGAAATTAGATAAAGTATAGCTATAGTCTAGGTTGTGGACAACTACACTACTGCATGGGTAGTAGGAACCAAAGAATGCACGTGATATGGTTCTTACAAGAAACTTGTCAAGTCAAAATTGAGTTCCTCTCCGGAGAAATCATGAATGCCAGGAAACAGAATTTATCGTTATAGCGTACAAATTCACCGCGTGAGGGAACATTGCATAGCTAAGATAGCTAAATGGAACAAAGGACTTATCTATTAGCTAATAGTACTTATAGTTCTGATGGGAATAAAAGAATGTATGATATGGCTTACTGACTGAATATATGATTGGTGCGTATTGTTAGCTAGATAGTTAGTTAGTAAACCAACCAATATTCATTTGTTGATCCCTGTCAATTCGATACGTATATATTTTATATTCCTGACTCCCTAGAAATCAGACTTTGACTTGCACCACAGATACGGTATAGTTAAACTTCTATTGCCTTCTTTGTGAGGCACTAATGAATATGTGTAGTGGAGTGAAATGTCCGTGAAATGCCATTCTGTGGCCTCACAGGCTTCCTTTAAGGTCTCCATACAAATTATTCAATGGAACTATTGTGTAAAACTTGTGTGTCCGTGTGTGTGCACTCTCCATTAAGTTTCCTGTGATTTCAAAACAGACTATTACGAAGGATTAGCGCATTCCCATGCATTAGGGAAAAAACCAACTAACTGACTGACTGAGTGAGTGAGTCGTGGATAGGAATCATACTTGTATAGTTTCATTATCCTGTATTGTCCAGATGAATGGATCCGAGTATTTAGGTAGTAGGTGGGTATAATTCATATCCCTGCTAGCTAACTTGTAATTGTTCCTTAGGCAGCAGAAAATGCTCTTGTCTGCATGCTGGTATGCAAGTAAGCTTGTGAAATAATGATAGCTTGCAAGTAAAGACTTGAGAGAGTGTGAACAGCAAGAATGTTGTACGTTGTTGGATGAATTGAATATCCGCTGCTGTGAAGCATGACTTTCTCTGGAATGCCCTCGTATTCCGTAGTCGTGTACAAGTTCCATGATTTATCACCTGTCAGATGTGTTTTCAAATTCTCTGTATTTGTAGAAGTGAGAGGTAAACAATAGAATAAAAGAAATTCCCATACGTGCTACTTTTTATTATTAACAGATCTAAGGAAACTATAGGAGTACTAACACACCCTTAGGAATCGCTTTAGTACTTGATTTTTACGCAAAAATACACCCTTTAATGTTACTCTGGAATTAAAAATAGAATGGTTTTCTAGGGAAATAGAACGATTGATTCCTTGCGTCAAGACAAATTAAATTCCCCTTCAAACCAGGGAGATTGTCCAAGTGAGTTAGCAAAGGTTTGCATCATTTCCCTTTGATCAGTGTAAAGCTCCTACATGAAACAAATGATTATAATACAACTGTAAGTATCTGTGAATTGAAAGGAAATTGTCTGTTATGTTGGGTCTTTAAAATGATTAAGTTGGCTGTGTGACTAACTAACTATATATAAAGACCTTTAGTTAGTTACTATGGAAGTTAGCTAGTACTAAATAGCAAGGAATTATTTGCTAGATTGACGTCTTTTTGAGTCTGTGAGTCTGTTTGTAAAGCGTTGATGATGCACTCGGCTTGTATCCTAAAGTCATGGACAAAAGAGCATGAAACTCAATTAAGCTGTGGCCAGGTTTCCGTGGCAAGGAAAAAAGAAGGATTTTCCTTCTTTTGTTTGTTTATTTATTCGCTCTCACAGCTTGCTGCATGTAGCTTTTGAGGTTTCACTGGAACAAGCTATTTTTGCACCATTCTTTTTTGAAGACTATAAAAATTGATGCGCTCCTCGCCAAAGACAAGTTAATGCGTGTACAGTTGTCTGTAAAATGGAATCCTCTGGCGGACCATTGAAGCCTACAAATAAGGGATGTAAAAGCTTTTCTTTCTCGTCCTACTTCCTACATACATAATGTAATCTATGATGTGCCGGTATCGCATCATTCATGTACTATTTTCCTAGTGCTCACCAAAACTCCTTTGTTTCCGGGATCTTTCTTACATGTGCACCAAAATGAGCAACGAGACAGTCCTTCCTGTTTAAAGAACTATAAAATGGATTTTATTCAGTTTTAATCCCATTTCTTTTCCACTGGATAGCTTGCGAAATGGATGTAAATGCAAAGTTTACGGTTTCTAGAAGACAATAATGGTGGACGAAAAATGTGCTGCTGTATATAAATAAACGCTGTGCTTATTGCACAACAAAGTCACAAAGCTTACTAGACACTTTTAACGAAAAGCCCTGCATTAATTCTAGGGACAGACAGACAAGAACCGGTGGGGTTTATAAATATTCATGAAAACTTAGGAATAGTAAACTTGAATTTACCTATTTTCTAGATAAAATTGAGAACTTTATGAGTTGATTGGTAGAGAAGTTTGCATATTTTTGCATCTTCAGGACTGCCTGGATTCCACTTTTGGTTTACTCCCTGTGAGCAATTCACGGGTTTAAGTCCTACAACATGTCAGTGTTGTCCTTGTTGCCAAAATAAATTAACCCTTGAGAAGTAATCAAATCAATAAATGTTCTAACTTGGTTCTTTTACCTAATCTTACGGAGGAAGTGGGATTTGCTCATCTCAACGAATTTTCGGCAATAGCGCCAGCGCGTTAGCTGGCATCCAGATTTTGGCTGTGCTTATTACTATTGGTAGTAATGATGTTTAGCAAGGGAACTAATTCTACTTATCTCTCATGAGTCAGCAATTTATGTCTTAGGGACTCCATCATTAGTTTACATGACAACTAGAAATTCAGCCATTCCCAATAGTTGCCTCCTTAGATGTGCTCAATGAATTCGTAAATATTTACCACGTCCATTTCATGATCAGAAATTAGAAATTCCAGGTCATAAAATAGCAGATAATTTTATATGGAAAATAAAAAATGCATGATTAATAGCAAAATGATTGTTGATCAATAAACATACATTCTGCTTTTTTTCATTAAGAAAAAAGCTCATATGGGTGTATCTCTTGTTCCACCCGTGTATTGACAAAACCTGGAACCCTTTTGATTAAAAAGTCCATACTTTGTAAACTTTTCCCAATGGACATACACAAAAAATCAGTATAAACTATATAAGTGTTTCAAATGTGGGGTGGACCCAATTCTTGTCAATCGCATTAAATTAGACATCGAGAGATAAGAACTTTCTAGTTGTACACTTGATTGATGATGTCTTGTAAAATAAAGTCTAGTAAAGTAGTTTTCTCCTGTTATTGCAAACTGGCTGTGAGTGAGTGGGTAGAAGACATTTTGGTGACCAAAAGCATATTGCCCATTCGTGTATAGACCATCCGGAAAAAGGAGGTAAATTTTTCCTGTCCTGTCTGTGATAAATTTGTGTAGTAGGATAGGATAAAATTTACCTCCTTTTTGCGGACAAGGTATAGCCATTAATTTTTGATTCTGCCCCTCATAGCATCCAAAAATTTGACAGCTGATACTTTATACTGTCTTTATGGTATACGCACTCACTCACACTCACAAACAAGTCAGTTTTAGTTCTTGAACTTTCAAAAGGTTAGCGTCACTATAGAATCCCTTGAGTACCACAAAATCTGTATTATAGTCCTGGATGTATTACGCAACGGAATATAGAGGTTTTGTTTCAGAGAAGCAATCGTAAATTGAAAATTCTATGTGGTTGTCTACAAGTTGAGTTACATTTATTTTAAAATTTGTGCATTTTATTTGGCAATCTAGGGCAAAGAAACTCACTGTAACATCTCAGCACAGTCAGTGGTGCTTCTCAGACCACCGCATAAAAATTCTAGCTAACTAAAAAATGAAACTTGCTTCTCATACATAGTAGAAGACAAAATTCAATAAGCCCACCATGTGCAGAAAGCAACATTGTCATCACAATCTCATTATATTATCATTATTATTAGGTTTGCATTAACAATTTTCTTGCATTCGGGACACGGGTATATTCTGTTCGAGGAAATCACATTGTCAGTACTACAGCAAAAAATGTAATCTGTGAGCCCAAAGTACTAAAGGCACAAAGTTACACACACCTGATTATGAACAATGCTGGGTTAACTCCCTGTATATTGTATGGCTAGGCTCAATATTGCTATAGCACATTTTCTTGTTTCAGGTAAACTCATGGCTTTGTCAATTGAGCTGACAGTGCAATCTTAACGAACAATAATATTTAGAACTTATAACTAACGAACTCAAGACATGAGAGTGAAAACTCTACTTATCACTCTTGGGCAATCAGCTGCTAGTTACAGGTTATATTATAATATACATACGTACAGTAACATATAAATAGTATCGTTATCATTTTGTCGGGGTGAACAAAAGCGATCTTAAGAACTGTAATAATTGAATAAGTTACATGCCAGAAAAATCCAACTGGACTAACAAAGCATCTGTAGTATGTGATCGTAAGCTAAGAAACTAATAGATGTAAATAGGTGACATATCTATGTAATGTTGTTTTTCTGTCCCATGTTAGCTATGTCAACAGTGTTCATCAAAGCTCGTAACACAACCACAAGTTGGCGTTATTTACTATACTACTACAGAGCAAACCAGCTACTTAAACTAACTCACTAACTAAAAGAAAAGTACATGCGATGACATTCTTGTTGTTTTTGTTTTGCAGAGTACAATTGGATTGATCCAGAGAATAGAAAGCCAAAACAAGGCGTGACAGAATTTAGTATTGAGAAAAATAAACTAATGAGACCATGTCAGGATACGGAATCAACAGCATAATGGAAAGTGTAGACAGCTGGTCAACAGAATCCACCATGTTGTTGAGCAATGAGATGGCTGTTGAAGGGAACGAGAGTGTTTCTGATTCTTATATAATCCACTTTGACAACCCTGAGGAAATGTATAATCCTGCAAAAAGAAACAAACTTTTTTATGAGATCGTCATCACGCACATTATTGCATTTGTGCTGGGCGTCCTGGGCAACACTGTGGCTGTGGCTGTCATGATTGGAGATTGCTGCAGCGGACGGAGTGCCACTAATCTTTTTCTAGTCAGGTAACTAGTATGGGAGTGGGAAACCCAACAATAGCACTACTATATGCTCATGACTTACCAAACTCCCATTCACGCTTCACCCCAATTTCATTATTACTTGCTAACTTATGTCAAGGTTGGTATTTCTCACTCACATCCTATACTTACTTATTCTGTTCGGCCTATTCTTTGCCAATTTATTGGAACATTTATGTTTCCAATAACGAACTAGCTAGTTACTACTTAAAAGCAATTATTACTGCAAACATCTATATGGGGTTTATTTTTGGACGACCTTTTATCAGAGGGTAGCTGTAAGTTATGTAATAGTATTATAATAGTGTAAAACTGTCGGTTAATAAGGTTTTAATTTGATTCCTAGTAACCTGTATAGGTAAAGTCCCATTGATTGTCTAAGCACAGGTTCTAAAGCATAAAACGTGCTAAAATTGCTATTCATTAGTTTTCCTAAAGATTCTTTTCAACTTTTTGAGTGACAGTTGGTAAGTTGGTTAGTTAGCTAGAAAACTGGAGCCCCAAGTATTTGCATGTAAATGAATGCGACATTCCCGAGAAACGGGAAAGTTTGCATTTCATCATGAGCAAAGATATTTGGAGTTGTGATCAGTTTCTGTTAGTTAGTTAGTTAGTGACACATATTTACCATATCTGCCATGCTGTGTGAAGTAGATGGGATTTAAAAAATACCACCAACTCCTTGTATATTCAAAATATCAGTCGAGCATATTATATGTGTACGTGGATACAGCAGAAATTAAACTATATTATGGAAGTTAGTACTGTTAGTCTGTGTACTGCAATTCTTTGCTGTAGCGCTATTGAATGAAATGGATGCAAAAAAATCTCATTTAATTATTCCGTTTTCTATATTTAAGATACGATTTAGATGATGCTGTCTATTGGAAGGCCTGGCATATATTCCCTGTTATATTAAAGACTGTATTTAACAGCATTCTTAAATACAATATAGAAATCGTCTTTGTATTATAGCATTGCATTTGTTGGCGCTTCTCTTCAGCTGCGGGCAAAAATGCGTGTCGTGTAAAAATCTTTGACATATGTACCTAACCATGTCATAAACGGTACGTTAAAAAATGTTTAAGCTCCACAGTCGATTGGTTGATTCGATAAATAGTATGGGAATGAGAAGATTTTTTTACTCCAATTGCCTCCCAGGCTTACAAACATTGAGATCATTATAGTCTTCAATGTGATTTGGAAAAGTCTCTAGAAAGTCAGTGAGTGATGCTGGAATTTCATTACATTAGGAAATAAGTATACCGAAACAGTTAAATCTATATACCGAAAATAAAAAGTTATATAGTTGTAGTAAAGGGACACAAATATGAATATTTCATAACTGGGGCTGTTTTGAAGTATTTCGTAAATGAAGGGCAAAGTAAAATCTTTTAGACCAAAATACTTTGTGTAAGAAAAGTGATTTCTAAATTTAGTTAGGCCATTTGTTCCCCCTACTCCTACTCATACTAAGATAATCAGCAAATGGAAGAAAAAAGTTTTACTCTTGTTAAAAGCTTCCCCCTTTGTGTGCAGCGTGCACGTTGTTAAAAGGAGCCATAATACTGCTTTCGATTATTGCTAAGTGTACACGGCAAGCATGATTGCATTTAAAACATGGATCACAGCAAAAGAAAGAGCTTCATTCAACAGACAGGAACTTAGCAAATGATGTGGGCAATGGGTCTATACATAGTTAATATGCAGATGATCTGGGAGTGAACTCGAGAGGCTGTGGAATGGAAAGTCACCATACCTCAAGTTAAGTGAGTTTATTCCACTTTGAACAAAATGTAGGCATGTGTTGTGTACTATACCACAGGCTGCTAAATGCAAATATAGAACATGTTTTGCATTTTATCATAACTATGTCTATACGAGTTTAATTAAGAAGGATATTGCTTAGTTAGTTAGTTGACTAGTCAAGCTCAATTCAGATCTTTACTACAAAATGTTTTCTAGTCTCTCATCTATCTGAATCTAATTACTTGAATACGACTTTCAACTTTTTGTGAGCTACTAAACGCTAGCCTAAACGATATGAAATGAAATGGAAAACAAAGCCAAGTTAGGTAGATGGCGCATGAGAGCGGAAATATATTATTAGCTGTTTTTGATGTTCTATGATAGAGTAATTTGGAGCCCCACAAACTAACAGCCCAGTAGTAAGAACATGGGTAAGAATTAATGTTAAATATTTCATAAAGGAGCTGCACGTAGAAATTTAGAATATTTTAGTTCAAACAGGTTTGTGTGCGTAAGATAATACACTCTAGCATATTGCATTTTGAGAAGGACATGCTTATTTTTTTGAATTCAAAAGCTGGTCCGTCTGAAGGGAGTCAAGTCACAAGAAGATATTTATGTTTAAAAACTATTAAAGATAAAATTACAGTCAAAAAACTATTTTATGGTTGATTCTGCGGATTTTATGAGGATTAAGATAATTGCCTAATATAGTATTTTTTCGGAAGTGAGCAGATGAAACGGATAAATTTGGCTTTGGTGTGGTCATATAGCACAGCGTTGGAATTTTAATCGTGGTTTTGAGTCTTTAGTCTTTTACATCATCCGATTCATTAATGCTGTCGCTTCCTCTTGCCAAGACTTGCTGCAATTCGGAGCGAGCAAAGAATATGGATGCTTGAGATATAAAAGTTTATTATTTTTTAATGCAAATTTCTATCTTCTCGCGAAATTTTAATCGAACTCTGGCCTTGTTAAAACATTCAACTGACTTGCTCCTCAAAGGTTATTTAGTAACTTGGTTTTTAATTTTCAATAGTGCAAATCACTTGTGGCTCCCGTAATTAACAGTATGATCTCAAGGTTTTCAAGCCTTAAGATATTTACGTACAGTTTTCAAATCTCAAGGTCTTATGAAGATCTTTAACAAAGTTGCTTCACAAATGTTATGTTCTTCATCTGTGTACAAAATGTTGCACTTTTACAAGCTAAAGAAATTCATGAGAGCCTTGATCAGAATGGGATTTCCATGTGTTGGGGATTCTTTTTCAGTTTTTTAAGACCAATTTTCCAATAAATGACGGTATCGTCATAATGTAAACTATATTACTCCTTGTTTGACATGATGGCTCTTCTTAGCTGATTTTATCGAATTTCATTACTTTGTCAAGTAATGACCCATCCATTACTCCATTCGACATTAAGATTATGCCCGCATGTAATCATATCATGCTGTCAACTTTCACTTCTCCACGTAAGCGGCTACTCATATGAGTGACTGGCTAGTACAGAAACTTAAATAGAGATTTTTGAATTAGCTGAATATGGAATATTACTATTGCTTGTATTCTTGTTCTTGAAAATAAACAAACTGCATGTTCCTAGAAGAGAATTTAATCCTGTCAACAAATGGTACTAAACAAACTCGTCAGTCAGTTCAGTAATCATACTCAAAATTATAAGCTTCTTAGAAAAGCCTTAAGTGCGGTTTGTGGGAACGCAACTTTTGTGTGTACTTTCCAATCCTAAGACAATAGGAAACAAGAAGAAAGAAATTTAATTTGTTTCTCAATATTAAAATTTCTCAGTAAAGGCTCCACATACCTTTTTAAAGGAATACTACACCCTATGACGTTGTTCAAACATTATTATTAATTATAGACCCTCAGTTTCCTTTCAAGGTTGAACAAAAGGAGAGGATTTCATAGTTAACAATAATAATCACAGACTGATGGGCTCATTCAGCTCTGCAAACGAATGTAAAATCCTCATCATAAGCTCGAATATTTATTGGCACATTGGAAAGGCAGTTCACTATTGTGTGCTCTTCTTATTTCTGTCTCCACAGATACTTCATTCTATCGGTGGGTACCAAACTAATAGCTTTAGTGTGATGGTGTGATACAATCCTCCATGCATAGATTCGATGTGGCTGAGAACCTTAACTTTACCCTATGCGACATAGTTAGCACCTTTTGAACGTTTTTTAATCTATGACTAGTCAGTAAGTCAGTGTCATAATTTTCAGAAACTGAAACTACTGAATTTAATAGACTAACAATATATGACCGCAATGTGTACGCAAGCAGTTTTCTTGAAAATACTTTGAAAGTCTTCGTTACCGTGACCGTTACTATAGTCAACATATAAAAACGTCAAATCTAAATATTTTCAACACACAAAATGTCAACATAAAAAATGTCAACAACAAAATGTCAAAACAAAAATGATCAACATTTAAAAAAAGTCAAATCAAAATAAGGCAAATTATAAAAAATGTCAAAGCATTATTTGCTATGGTCAACTTCTAAAAATTTTTGTGGAAAAAAACACATTAAGGGTACACCCGATGCCGTGTAAACTCGTACATTTCTACGTGCGTAAATCTCCCAGCCAATCAGAGCAGACTTCCAACTTCTCCTTACTGATCTGATTGGCTGGGAGATTTACGCACGTAGAAATGTACGAGTTTACACGGCTTCGGGTGTACCCCTATTTATTAAGTTAGGTTACATGCATACACTTTTTCTGAATTAAAGAATCTCTGTGCATAAAATGTTTTTAGAGGTGTGCGTCGTCGATTCACGTCGTCTTCGACACGGTTTTTTTGGCCAAGTTTACATACCGCCGTCAAATGATAAATGTAAAAACACTACTTGAAATTTTTGAAGAAAATTTTCTTTTTTAAAGCAAAATTTTGCAAAAAATTTTGGTTGCTTTTTTAAAATTTTTGCTGTGTCAGTTTGAAATTTGACGTTGCTCAACTTTCAAAAAATTTTGCGCTCTTGTTTGAAGTATTATATTGTTATCGCAAAGTCTGTGGCTTTCCGCGCCATTAAAAATGATCGACGTCGCCGCCGGTAGTAAGTTGCTTTCTACGCCGACGCTGTTTATTTTCAATTGACCCACATCTCTAAATGTTTTTCAAATAAAAACTTGTTCTCTAGTACGCATACTGGCACTTGCAGTTATACGCTATTGTTACCATGGCGTTATTATTATTATTATTATTTATTCACGTCAAAGTTCCTCCACAAGAGGTTTTTAAACCGACACACACATTTAGTTAGTAATTAAATTTAGTTAGTAATTAAAAATTGTTAATTTATTCCGTTTATTAACGTTGTTTATTCCGTGGACAAAACGTCAATGACATATTGTGAATTGTGACCATTTTTGTTTTGACTTATAGTCGTTTGACGTTTTTTATTTTGACGTTATCGTTTTTGACATTATGTTCTGTTGACGTTTTTTTGTTTGACTTTTTTATGTTGACCATATTTTTTTTGACGTTTCAGATGGTAAGCTTCGTTACACCCTCTAGTATATGCATCTAAAATATTGCCATCCGATGCTCAATCGTTCGTGACTAACAGTAAAACAAAGAATCCGTAAGAATTGGATCCAAAATGGGGATCCATTTTTCGGTTTTTCTTACCAAAAGTAAAACGTAAAAATTCAGGAAAGACCCTTACTACTCTACTTTGTTTCCCCTTTTAACTTCATGTTAAATTTCTTCCACACATTTTTTATTGTGAAGCTCAACGGCTGCATGGGGTTACAATATTTTGGTGGCATACACTAGGAAGATTTTGTGTCCATTTTCACGAAAATTGCTCATGAACACATTGCATGCGGACATACACTGTAGCAGCAGTCTTTATTTTCCCAAGAGGTATAAACAAATACATTTAAAAGACTGCTAAATAGTTGGTTAACAGTTGTATTCAGTTCAACTTGTTTGCTAGGGTTCCTAAAAATGAAAATAGGCTGGAATATTCGTTAGATTAAAACATTGAAATTTGTATTATGCTTGTGTCCCTTGAATGACGCCCACCGCACCGCCAATTAAAGGGCGAATCTGATAAAAAATAGTGTCTGAAGATGAAAGATGAATTGGGTATTAGACAGCATGTTGTTTACAGTACCACATAGCGTAAAAACAGAAACAATGGCTCTTATTTGTGTGCTTCATTCTTAAGCGTAGATTAGTGAACCCATGCGTTCATGTGTTCATAATAACGCGGTGTAGTCTCCACTAATTTTATACACGAAAGTGTTAGAATTCGCTCAATTCGCACTTTTAGTGGAACACAGGCAAACCGAGCAAAATAAAGTGCTACATGGTGTACAAGTCTATCTCATTGCATTAGATCATAGATAGATCATATAGAGTCTAAAACGATAGAAAACGCATCATCGTTGCTGTTTATAGAAGGTCAAAGCCGTATAAAATTACGTCTGATTGATTTTTTAGTACACGCAAGATACTAAACGCGCGTTTAATTTTGAAACGGACCAATCAGAGCATCATTCTGCACCAGCTCTGAACCAATTAGTGTGTCTTCTGCACCAGCTCTGAACCAATTAGTGTGTCTTCTGCACTCCTCTGCACACATGCTGTACCCAGAGTGTCACACTTTGATGTGCATATTTTGTACGCTTCCCGTAGAACATAATGTACTGCAACGTATTCTCTGGTACTACAACACCTACTTGATTTTACCGACATTGTCTGAATACAAAGAAAATCATGAATTCTAATTTCCCCTTTAATTAAGGGTTTTCCTTGAAACTCAGATAGAGAAACCACTATCTGTAGATTCATTAAGCTGTATCCAACTTGGGTTCTCGAGAGTAAGTTAAACCTTGCGCCCAGGAATTCCTTCAGACTGAAACTACAGCAGTAGTAGATAGAACAATGACAATCAAAAGTTAAGCCTCTATTTATACGAGCTATAGGCGACAAGGATATTAAAATACTCGGGATCCGATTCACCTCCGTCAAGATATCTAATGAGCTTTTACCCCAGGTTACTAACTAACTAATCAAACAATTTTGGCGACCCCAGAAACTAACCTCAGTTCAACTAAAGTGCTGCATTATATCCTCCTTAAATAATTGATGATCAAATCGTTAGGTTACTTCTATACTTCCCCCCTTAATTGGCTACTGTAGACAACAAAGTAAAACGTGGGAGGATAAGAATGTACCATATATGAATATTACATGTTGTTGGTAAGCTCAAATAGCTTTCTTTATTTAACTTTGATTAATTACAAAGAAAGGCAGTTTAGGATGGCCTAAATATCACATCACCAAAACAAAGATTGAAAAATAAAAAATTATACAAATAACGCAATGCAGTCCAGTTTTCTTACAAGAACAAACACACATACTGAGAACTGTCTGGACTTTTTTCATTCCGGCGTCTCAAAAACAATCACACAAAAGTGAGAACTGTCTGGACTTATTTCATTCCGGGTCTCCAAAAATTTTCACACAAAAAATGGATTGTCTAGGCTTATTAGAGCCCGCGCCATGAAAACCTAACTGCAAAGGGTTATTAAAAATTTAGTTACAAAATAGGAATGTTTGGTGATGAGATAAAGGAAAGACAGAGAATATATTTATTTGAATAAGAAAGAGTAGATTTCATCCAAACCACGGGATTTTGGATGAGTAGCGAGTATACTGGCAGCATTTCCACGTTGAATGGCAATGCTGAGCCGCTGAAACAAAAAAGAAGATGAGCGCGGCTCTCCTGTAGCCAATTTCAACTTATGGCCTAGGAGTTAAAAAAACTCAATTGCATGTTTTCCCAACACACCGGTTGTTTCAACACCTACAGGAACAAAATGATAATCATGACATAGAGCGGCATATTTATTAATTTTTTTGGTTTCTGCTTCACAAGCCGCGAAA